>QWCC01000024.1_pt1 | contig 98813 bp, 93 predicted proteins | sample 1972491 | NCBI WGS metagenome assembly QWCC01 (sample SAMN09866718, study PRJNA288562) | Human oral metagenome isolate term5_saliva, whole genome shotgun sequencing... | isolation source: mouth | host: Homo sapiens | place: USA: California
CTGCTCATACTCGTAGTGGGAATACTCCTGAAGCTTAGCATAAATGTCATTACGCATGACTTGCACCATAGTAGTGGTCAACTTACCAACCGCATAGGACAGAAGTATACGACCAACAATCCCAGTCAAAACTACACCAAACATGACCCAAGCATAAGCGTAAAGCTTATCAACATCACCACGGTTTATTCCCTCATCAATCATTCTGGCAAGAACCGTCGGCAAACCCAAGTTAGCAATAACAAATAAAATGGCCGCCGTAAAATTCATTGCTAGCCACTTAGGATAACGTCTGAGATAAGACCAAATATAAGCCATAAATTTCTCCTTTTCTTTTTAGCATTTACCATGCCTTTAAGATTTTTATAGTTATTTACAACCACTAAAGCCGTAAAAGACATAGAAAAAGGGCGTGACAAGCACGCACATTACCTACATTCTAACAAATGAAAATATTAAAAGCAATAGAAAAAACCAGAGCTGATGCCCTGGTTTTCTTTATTAAGCGACTTGAGTCGTTACCTTATTATTTAAGAGTAACTGAAGCTCCAGCTTCTTCAAGTTTAGCTTTAAGTTCTTCAGCTTCAGCTGCAGCAACACCTTCTTTAAGAACTGATGGTGCACCGTCAACGATAGCTTTAGCTTCTTTAAGACCTTCGCCTGTGATTTCACGAACAACTTTGATAACAGCAACTTTCTTGTCGCCTGCAGATGTCAATTCAACGTCGAATGAATCTTTAGCAGCACCAGCGTCAGCAGCACCAGCTGCAGCAGCAGCTACAGGAGCAGCAGCAGTTACGCCAAACTCTTCTTCGATAGCTTTTACAAGGTCGTTCAATTCAAGGATTGAAGCTTCTTTAATTTCAGCAATAATGTTTTCAATGTTCAATGCCATTGTGATTTCCTCCAAATGTGTTTTTTTAATATAATTTTTTAAACGTAGCTTAGGCTACGAGTTGTGAAGATGAGCTTACGCAGCACCGTCTTCTTTGCTTTCTGCAACCGCTTTGACAGCGTATGCAACGTTGCGCACTGGCGCTTGAAGTACAGAGCGTTGATTTCTTCGACTGAAGTGAACGCGCCGTCAACAACACCACCTTTGATTTCAAGAGCTTCTGCGTCTTTAGCAAATTCGCTAATAACTTTCGCTGGTGCGATAACATCTTCGTTTGAGAATGCTACTGCAGATGGACCAACGAAGAGTCCTTTAAGGTCTTCAAGACCTGCTTCTTCAGCTGCACGAGTCAAGATTGAGTTTTTGATAACTTTAAATTCAACGCCTGATTCACGAAGATTACGACGAAGAACTGTATCTTGGTCAACTGTAAGTCCACGAGAGTCAACAACAACGATAGATGCTGCAGCTTTCATTTTCTCAGCGACAATCGCAACCTGTTCAGCTTTCTTAGCAATAATAGCTTCACTCATTAGTAGTTTTACCTCCGTTTTTATTTTTGGGCTAGGCACAAAAAAATCGTACCTAAACCTAGACACGAAAGTACAATACGTTACAAAAAAATAGTTACGTTTTGTGCCTCGGTTGGATGTTTATGAGTTTAACTCCCCAACTGTCTTAGGTCAGTTTTTTCAAACCTCATATATAATACCATGACCTAAATCAGACGTCAAGAAAAAAATGCAATTTTTTTTGTTTTTTTCTCTATCTTTTTTGAAAAGCATAAAACCTCTCAAAATCCAAAGATTTCAAGAGGTCATGTCTAATCATATCTAAGAGCTTCGATAGGATCGAGTTTCGAAGCTTTATTAGCCGGTAGGAGACCAAAGAGAATCCCTACAGCTGCTGAGAAAGCTATGCTTCCCATGGTCGCTTTAAGATCCATAGCACTTCCAATCGGCCCAACAACTAGGGCAGCAAAACCTAGACCAATCAGACCACCCAAGATGGTCAGAACCATCGATTCAATCAAAAACTGAGTCAAGATTTTACAGCGTGTGGCTCCTAAAGCCTTACGAAGACCAATCTCTCGTGTCCGCTCAGTTACCGAAACTAGCATGATATTCATAACACCGATTCCACCAACTAAGAGTGAAATCCCAGCAATAGCTCCGACAACGGTGGTAATGGTTCCAAAGATTGTGTTCACCTGATCTAAGGTCGAGCTCATATCTGCTGCCTTGTACTCCCCGTTATCATCTTGGGCCAACTGGGTCAAGCGTTTAGCAGCATCCTTAGCAACACTACTACTATTTTTCACATCGGTCACATGGAAAAAAATCTGGCCAATAGCATCAGTGTTATTTTCAGCTGCTAACTGGGTATTGGCCACAAGAGCTGTTCCAATTTCACCATAGGCACCGATTGCTGTGTCTTTATTCTTATAAACACCAATCACACGATAATCATTTTTCCCAATAGTAACCACTTGGTTAAGGGCATCCTCATTCGTCTCAAAGAGTTTTTTAGCCACCATCTGATCAATGACAATGACTCGTGAAAAGTTTTTATAATCATTGTCTTGCAAGGAACGTCCTGTCAACATCTCTAACTTTTTAGCTTTAAAGTAGCCCTGGCTGGCACCTGTGATATTAACATTCTTCACAGTCTTTTTCTGGAGGGAGATAGAGGAAGTTAGGCTGTTGGTCACAAAATAACTATCGATACCAGGCGTCTGCCTAGCCACTTGCTCCAACCAAACTTCTTTAACCGGTTTGGTCGGATGTGACAGGTCCGCATAGGCAGGATCTAGCTCCTCACCCTTGGCTTCATAGTAGACTTGAACGGTATCCTTATCACCTGTCACACTATCGGTAACACTCTGACGCATCCCATTTCCTAGACCCATGATAAGTACTACCGCAGCAACACCAATGATAATCCCCAACATGGTCAGGAAGGACCGCATCTTGTGAGAACGAATAGAACTAAGAGCAAATTTCCAATTTTCCATTCTTACCTCCTAGTCTATCCGAACGCTGTCCGTTGTGTCTTGGGTGATTTCCCCATCACGTATGACAATCTTACGTCGGGCATAATCCGCAATCTCGGGTTCATGGGTAACCATGACAATGGTCTTTCCTTCACGGTTTAGCTGGGTTAAAAGCTCCATAATCTGGGTTCCTGTCTTGGTATCAAGCGCACCCGTAGGTTCATCCGCCAAAATGATTGCCGGATCGTTAGACAGTGCACGCGCAATAGCCACCCTTTGCTTCTGTCCACCAGACAGCTCTGACGGCAAATGATGTCTGCGGTCTGACAAGCCGACTTTTTCCAAGAATTGTTGTGCCCTTTGCTTACGTTCACGTGGAGATTTCCCCGCATAAATCAAGGGAAGCTCTACATTCTTTTGGGCACTTAACTTTGGCAAGAGAAAAAACTGCTGAAAGATAAAGCCAATCTGGTCATTTCTTACCTTGGCCAGGCGGTTTTCAGAGAGATCAGCCACATCCTCGCCCTCGAGTTGATAGGAACCTGTAGTTGGTTGATCAAGAAGTCCAATAATATTCATGAGGGTTGATTTACCTGAACCAGAAGGGCCCATGATTGCCACGAAGTCACCTTCTTCAACTGATAAGTCAATTCCCTTAAGGACCTGCAAGGACTCCTGACCATTTTTGAAAGACTTGGTGATGCCTTTTAAGACCATAAGTGCTGGCTTAGTCACTAGACTTCACCTCTTCTCCACTAGTGTCTTTTGATTTTTTGCTATCGGCATCTGTCACATCCTTTAGGGTCTCACCATTCTTAAAGGATTTTTCAGCCTTAGTAATAACCTTTTGACCTTCTTTAAGTCCTGAGGCAATTTCTTGTTGCTTAGCATCTGCATTGCCAAGTTTGACCTTGACCTGCTTGATTTTTTGACTCTCGTCATCGTAAACCCAGACGTAGTTGTCAGAGCCTTTCTTGGTCACAGCAGTTACTGGAACTAACAGGGCATCGTCATCTTTGGTCACTTCAAGAGATACATTGAAGCCTTGCTTGAGCTTACCAATTGGACTGGTTAATTGAACCTTGTATTCATACTGAGAACCTGACTGACCTGAGTTGCCAGATGTCCCCGTTGACTGGTTGGCATTTTGCTTAGGATAATTGGAAACGTAGCTGACTTTACCTGTCCAAGTTTGGTCTGGGTATACTTTGGAAGTAATTTTGACCTTTTGACCTACTGAAATATTTGGAATGTCATATTCTGTTAAGGTTCCTTGAATCTCAAATTGGCCTTCACTGGTCACATGAACTAGAGTCTGGCTCTCTTTTGAAGCAGGGTCCACAGAGTCCGCAACCTCTACGACTGTTCCATTAGCATCTGAAACAATGACTGTTTGGTTTAGGACGTCTTGTGCCTTTTCTAGCTCTGATGCTGCGTTGGCAACGGCATCATTATAATCTTGCAAGGTTTGGTAATTACTTGCCTCGGTTTGCTGACGCTGTTGAGGGCTAACGGTAGTCGTCGAATCATCCTCATCCGAATCACTATTTGTTTGTGTCGAAGCCGCAGGAGCTGTCCCATACTGTTGGAAATAATTACGGTCACGAACTGCCTTATTATAGGCACGGCTAGCCGTATCATAAGCCGCTTGGGCTGAGGTGCTGTCATATTGGACCAGTTGCTGACCAACGCTAACTTCCTCACCAACAGAGACTGTCACAGTGGCATTGCGTCCAATGGTATTGTCAAAATAAACGTACTGTTCCGACTGAGCCTTCACCATGCCAGTCAGAAGGGTGGACGAGGCCAACTGCCCCTTGGTTACCATACTTGCTGTAGGGGACTCGGAAGCCTTATCATCTTTGCCACCACCTGCAAAAAGGTTAAATCCTAGGACCAAAAGGACAAGGAAGCCAATTCCTCCAATGATCCAAACTCTTTTTTTATTTTTAAATAATAATACGCTATATTTAGTGTTTTTTATTGCAAAATGATTAAGCTAACGCTATAATATATATATCGAGATAAAAATTGACGAACCTTAAAATTACACATTTTTGGTGAATAAAATGACAAATAATCTACAATACAAGCTTTTTGACGATTCTCAATACACTAGATATACTGATGCTAAAGTACAAAAGCGTGATGGTAGACTGGTAAATTTTGATATGCATAAAATATCTAATGCTATTAAAAAAGCCATTATTGCGCAAACTGGAAGTTTTGACGAGTACGGTTCTTACGTGCTAGATAAAACAATGCTTTATATTGATAGTGCTATTGATCATGACGTGCAAATGGGAACTACAACTTTCACTATAGAAGAATTACAAAATATAGTGGAGGCTCACCTGCATTTAGTTGATGCAAATATTGGAAATTGTTACAAAACCTATCGCTTAAAACGAGATGAAATACGCCAGAAAAATCGCGACGTAAACCATCAAGTTGGAGCTATAGAACGTGGCGATGAAACTGTTAATAATGAAAATGCTAACAAAGATGCAAATGTATTCAATACTAACAGGGATAAAACAGCAGGGCAAGTGGCTAAGGTTATTGGTCTTCAGATGTTGCCTCCTCATGTAGCAAATGCACATGAAAAAGGCGATATCCATTTCCACGACTTAGACTATAGTCCACATCTTCCACTAACAAATTGTTGTTTAATTGATTTTGAGGAAATGCTAAAAAATGGCTTCCGTATTGGTAATGCCGATGTAGACAGCCCTAAATCAATAGGAACAGCAACAGCACAAATAGCTCAAATTATTGCAAATGTAGCGTCTAACCAATATGGTGGCTGTTCAGCCGATAGAATTGATGAAATTCTATCACCTTACGCAGAACTTAACTATAAGAAAAATCTTAAAAAGATTTCTGATATTAGCTATGTTTTTAATGAGCTAGCTAGCGTTAGCACTGCTGGAAATCAAAATAGATTTAATGAACTTCTAGAGCAAAAAGCAACAGAATGGACTATTAAAGATATTTACGACGCTGTGCAGGCTTTGGAATACGAAATTAATACGTTATTCTCTTCTCAAGGTCAAACACCTTTTACCACTTTAGGTTTTGGTTTAGGTACTGGTAAATGGGAAAGGGAAATTCAAAAAGCCATTTTAAAAATTCGTATTTTAGGGCTTGGTGCTGAAAAAAGAACTGCTATTTTTCCTAAGCTAGTGTTCACTCTTAAACGAGGTATAAACCTTGAAAAAGAAGACCCTAACTACGATATCAAAATGTTAGCCCTAGAATGTGCTACGAAACGTATGTATCCTGATGTGCTTAGTTACGATAAAATAGTAGAACTTACAGGCTCTTTTAAAGTTCCTATGGGTTGTCGTTCTTTCCTACAAGGATGGAAAGACCAAGATGGAAACGAAGTTAATGCAGGGCGTATGAATTTAGGCGTTGTAACCTTAAATTTACCTAGAATAGCCCTTGAAAGCGAGGGTGATTTTACTAAATTTTGGAACATTTTGGAAGAACGCTTAGAAATATGCCACGACGCTTTACTTTATAGAGTAGAAAGAGCAAAGCAGGCTATTCCTAAAAACGCACCTATTTTATATAAATATGGAGCATTCGGAAAAAGGCTTTCTGATAATGATGAAGTTGATGAGGTCTTTAAAAATAAGCGCGCTACAGTAAGCCTTGGCTATATTGGTTTGTATGAGGTAGCAACTGTATTTTTTGGTGGTGAATGGGAGGAAAACCAAACTGCTAAAAATTTCACTCTAAAAGTTTTAGAAAAGCTTTACCAGAAAACGGTTGAGTGGGGTAATATGTATGGCTATCATTTTAGCGTTTATAGCACTCCAAGCGAGAGTTTAACAGATAGATTTTGCAGAATGGATAAGGAAAAATTTGGTACAGTAACCAATATTACAGATAAAGACTACTATACTAATTCATTCCATTACGATGTACGTAAAAATCCTACACCATTTGAAAAACTTGACTTTGAAAAAGATTATCCAAAATTTGCTAGCGGTGGCTTTATTCATTATTGCGAATATCCTGTTCTTCAACAAAATCCAAAAGCGTTGGAGGCTGTTTGGGATTTTGCTTACGATAAAGTAGGCTACTTAGGTACTAATACGCCAATTGATAAATGTTACGAATGTGGATTCGAAGGCGACTTCTTACCAACTGCTAAAGGTTTTAAATGCCCTAATTGCAATAATAGAAACCCAGCAACGTGCGATGTCGTCAAACGTACTTGTGGGTATTTAGGAAATCCTCAAATGCGTCCAATGGTTAAAGGGCGACATAAGGAAATTAAATCTCGAGTAAAACATATGAGATAACAGAAAGGTAAATGTGTAATTAAAGCTACTGCCAAATGGTGGTGGCTTTTTCTTTAAAAAATATATTTTTATAATTTGAATAAAAAAAATATAAGTGCTATACTTAATCAAGTAAAAAATTATGAAAAATCTAGTAATCGTAGAGAGCCCAGCAAAAGCTAAAACAATTGAAAAATATCTTGGTAAAGACTTTACCGTTATGTCTAGTGTAGGACATATTCGTTCTGTAGCTAAAAAAAATAAAAATGGCGGTAGACCAATTGAAACAAATAATGACTATAAAATAACTTTTGAAGTTGATAGCACTAAGAAAAAAGTTGTAACAGAATTAAAAAAAGCAGTAAAAGAAGCTAGTGAAGTATGGCTCGCAACCGATGAAGACCGTGAAGGAGAGGCTATTGCTTGGCATTTATGCGAAGTTTTAAAGCTTGACAAAAAAACTACTAAGCGAATTGTTTTTCATGAAATAACTAAAAGTGCTATTGAAGAGGCTATTAAAAACCCTCGCCGTATTGATATGAAAATGGTAGAAGCTCAACAAACAAGGCAAGCATTAGACTGGCTTGTTGGTTTTGACTTAAGCCCTGTAGTGTGGAGGAAAGTACCTGGTGGTAAAAGTGCAGGTAGAGTGCAATCTCCTGCAGTAAAATTATTAGTAGAAAGAGAGCGGGAGATCAACAACTTTAAAGGTAAATCATCTTTTAAAGTTACTGGTGAATTTAGCGTCCCAAATTCTTCGGAAATAATAAAAGCAGAACTCAACCGTAAATTTAGTAGCAAGGATGAAGCTATAACCTTTTTAGAAAATATAAAAAATTCTACCTTTACTATAGATGGCATTACAAAAAGTCCAAGCAAAAGAAATCCAAGCCCACCCTTTACTACTTCAACTCTGCAACAAGAGGCAAATGCACGTTTAGGCTTCTCGGCTAAAAGCACTATGGCTGCAGCTCAAAAATTATACCAAAGTGGTAAAATTACCTATATGCGTACCGATAGCGTAAACTTAAGTAAATTTGCTATTGCTAGCAGTAGTGAGTTTATTAAAAGTAATTTTGGTAGCAAATATCACCATGCTCGTAATTTTAATACTAAATCAGCTAGTGCTCAAGAAGCACACGAGGCTATTCGCCCAACAGTAATAGCTAATGCTAAAGCTTCCAGCAGTGAAGACCAACAAAAAATTTATAATTTAATACGCAATAGAACTTTAGCCAGTCAAATGGCTCCAGCAGAAATTGAAAAAACAACTATTAAAATAGCTATCAATAATAGCGAATATCTATTTGAAGCTAAAGGCGAAATTGTTGTATTTGACGGGTTCTTAAAAGTATATGGAAATAGTAAAAAAGATGAGTTCCTACCAAATGTAGAAAAAGGCTCTAGTATTAATTATGATATTATTACAGCTAAAGAAGTTTTTGCTCGCCCTCCTGCAAGATATACCGAAGGTTCATTGGTTAAAAAATTAGAAGATTTAGGTATTGGTAGGCCAAGTACTTACGCCACTATTCTTGATACTATCCAGGCAAGAAAATATGCAGAAAAAGGAGAGAATGAAGGGAAAGAAAGAGAAGCCCTACAAATAACCTTAGATAAAAATAACCCTCAAATAGCTCAGCAAATAATTCAAGAAAAAACTGGTGCAACAAAGGGGAAATTATTACCTACGCCAAGTGGTGAAGTTTTAAGCGACTTTTTAAATACTCATTTTAATCAAGTTGTTGACTATGGCTGGACGGCTAACCTTGAAAACGATTTTGACCAAATTGCCTTAGGCGAAAAAGAAAGGCATAAGGTGTTAGATGACTTTTATCTGCCGTTCCATGATTTAATTATGAAATCTGGTGAAATTGACCGAAACCAAGTTACCCCAACAAGAGAACTTGGAGTAGATAAAAAAACAGGCAAAAAAGTTTTTGCTCGCTTTGGACGTTTTGGCCCTATGATACAACTAGGAGATAATAGTATTGAAGGCGAAGAGCTAAAATTTGCACCTATGCCTGCTGGCGAAAAAATTGAAACCGTAACTCTTGAAAAAGCAATGCAGATGTTTGCACTGCCAAGGTTAGTTGGTAAGACCGAAGACGGTGATGAGATAACGGCTAATATTGGCCAATACGGACCCTATATTAAAATAAAAAACCTTTTTGTAAGTATTAAGCCTTTATCTCCATTTGAGATATCTGAAAAAGAAGCTCAAATGTTATATGCTGAAAAATTAAAGAATGATGAAAAAAGAGTTCTTAAACGCTTTAAAAACGGCATCGTTATATCAAGAGGAGGATTTGGTAGAAAATATATTATATTTGACGATATAAAAGCCTTATTGCCAAAAGATATTGATATAGAAAAAATAACCAGCAAAAAAGCAGAAGAAATAATTAAACTTGCTAAAAGTAAGAAAAAACCAGCCAAGAAATCTACTTCAAAACGAAAAACTAAAAAATAATACTACATAAAAAATACCGGTAAATACCGGTATTTTTTATGCTATATTTAAGCATAAGCACAACTATAATATAATAAAAATCAATAAAATAAATTTTTATCCCATTTTTTATTTGTTTTAGCAATTTTATGTTATAATTATATTAGAAACAGTATAATATAGTGTTGACAAGTACTGTATATTATTTTAAAATATTATACAGTTTTTATTAAAATAAATTTTAACTGAGACGGAGAAATGGATACTAGCACAGAATTAAAAAATGATAGATTCCAACTTGTTGACTTGGTGGTTGATAAAATTCTTGCAATTATTGAACACCCACGAGAAAAGGAAATTATCACAAGACGTTTCGGGTTGGGCACAAAAAAAGAAACACTGGAGCAAATTGGCGAAAGACTAGATATAACGAGAGAACGTGTTCGTCAACTAGAAAAGGCTGCTCTTATACGCTTAAAAATCGCCGCAGAAAAAGGTAAAATTGACCATTTATCTGAAATTGAAAAAATACTTATTCGTAATTTAGCAGAAGCAGGAAGAATTGATCGTACAAAAAATATCGTTAGAAAAATCCTAGGCGAAGATAAAAATGAAAAGTACACTACTAATTTTATTTTTATCGCCGAAGTAAGTAGTAAGCTAGTTCTACTTTCTGAAAATGATAAATATCATAGTTCAATCGCTAACGCTGAATACGGCGATGAAAGAAAAATTAAAAAATCTATTGATGAAATTGTCAACATCATCAAAAAACAAAAAAGTCCAGTAACTTTAGAGTATTTAGACGATCAATTAGATTACGAACACCCTAGTCAAATTAATGCTATTGCTTCTATTAGCAAACTACTGGCTACCTTAAATGGTTTATGGGGTCTAGAAAAATGGCCTAGTGTTAACCCTAAAAATATTCGCGATAAAATTTTTGTAGTTCTAGAAGAAAATAAAAGCCCAATGCATTTTTCTAAAATTGCTGAGCAAATTCGTGAAAGTGATTTTAGCAGAAATGACGTAACTACTCAAGCTATTCATAATGAACTAATAAAAGATAAAAGATTTGTTCTAATTGGTAGGGGAATTTATGCTCTAGATAGCTGGGGATTCAAACAAGGAACTGTAGCCGACACAATTACTATAGTTCTAAAAGAAGCAGGTGAGCCTCTATATCGAGATGAAATTGTAAAAAGGGTACTAGAAAAACGCCAAGTAAAAGAAACAACTGTCCTTCTTAATCTTCAGAGCAAAAAACAATTCAAAAGAGTTGCTAAAGCTACCTATGTACTAGCCGAAGAAGAACAATAATAAAAAGCTTTCCCATATCTGTTATGGGGCTTTTTAAATATTGATTTTTTATCGTTTTTATGCTAAAATTCTGGTAGTATGTCAGAATTTTTTCATTTTTTATTTAGCCCAATAGTCTGGCTAACAATTGTAATTATATTGTCCTATCTTACTTACCAAAATTATAAAAAAATAGATAAAATTAACGTAATGAATACAGATAGCGTTCTTCTTGCTATTGAAATTCCAAAAACAAATGATAAATCAGAACTAGCAGCTGAACAACTTTTAGCTAGTTTGCACGGTATATTAAGGGATGAGACCGAACTTAAAAATAATAATGGAGTGCAAGAACATCTTAGTTTTGAAATAGTATCGGTTAACGGTGCTATTCGTTTTTATATTTGGATGCCACGCACTTTGCAAAATTTTGTTGAGGGGCAAATATATTCACAATATCCAACGGTGCAAATTTATGAAGCTGAAGAAGATTATACTAAAAATGCTTTAGATGGCCAAAAAGTCATTGGTACAAGTGAAATTACTTTAATAGAAGATGAAGCCCTACCAATTAAAACTTTTGATGGCTTTGAAGTGGACCCCTTAGCAGGTATTACTGGTACACTCGCTAAGCTAGATGGCACTAACAGTCAAATGTGGATTCAAGTTTTAGTTCGCCCTGTAGCTGATAGCTGGCATAAAAAATCTGATGAATGGGTGAAAAAAGTTAAAGAAGGTAAAAAAAGCTTTAAACTTGATGGAAAATATTTATTAAATGTATTAAAAGCCTTAGTAACACCACCTGAGGGAGGAGAGAAAGCTAAAAAAGAGCCTAGCGAACGAGATAAAGCTAGAATATCTAAGGCAGAAGAAAAAGCTACAAGGCTTGGATACCAAGTAAAGCTGCGTGTAGCCTTTTTAGGCGACAACGAAGAAACGGCACGCCTACAAATTCAAGCTTTAACTGGTACATTCAAACAGTTTAACAGCACCAATCTAAACGGCTTTAAATCAGCTAGTTCAAGTTTTGATCGTGAAAAAATTAAAGCCTTTCAATCACGCTTCTTTTTTGATGATGGCTTTATTCTAAATATTAAAGAATTAGCAAGTATCTGGCACTTACCACACACTAATGTGGAAACACCCAATATTGTTTGGGCTAGTTCTAAAACAGCAGAACCACCTGCAAAACTCCCTACATTAACTGGCGACAGGGCAATAGATGATCAAATTTCTGCTTTTGGTCTTACTAATTTTAGGGGTATTAATCATCAGTTCGGTATGTACCGTCGTGACCGTTCTCGCCATCTTTACATTATTGGGCAAACTGGTGCAGGTAAATCTGGTACTTTAGAGCTTTTAGCTTTAAGCGATATCTACCATAATCACGGCTATGCCATTATCGACCCGCATGGTGATTTCGCCCAAAACAACCTCCGTTTTATCCCTGAAAGACGTTTGCAAGATGTTATTTACTTTAATCCAGCAGATAAATCTTTCCCTCTAGCCTTTAACCCACTAGAAGTTATTGACGAAAATAGAAAACCAAATATTGCCTCTGAAGTTATTGGTGTGCTTAAAAGAATGTTCGGTGATTCATGGGGCCCACGCCTAGAGCATATTTTACGCAATACTTTATTGGCTCTTCTTGATCGTCCTAATGCTACACTTCTTGATATAACTAGAATGCTTACAGATGCAGATTTTCGTAAAGAAACTTTAGACTATTGTAAAGATGCTACAGTTTTACAATTCTGGAAAAAAGAATTTGGTCAATGGGGTGAAAAACAAATTAATGAAGCAATTGCACCTGTTTTAAATAAGGTTGGTGCTTTTACTGCTAACCCTATTGTGCGTAATATCCTAGGCCAACCAGAGTCCTCATTTAATATTCGTAAAATAATGGATGAGGGCAAGATACTGGTAGTAAACCTTTCTAAAGGTCTTATCGGTGAAGATAACGCTTCCTTACTTGGTTCATTCCTAGTTACTAAAATTCAGCTAGCAGCTATGTCACGATCAGACATTGATAGGATAGAAGATCGTCGACCATTCTATTTGTATGTAGACGAATTCCAAAACTTCGCTACTGATTCTTTTGCCGTTATTTTGTCTGAAGCACGTAAATACGGCCTTAACCTAACAGTTGCTAACCAGTATGTATCACAAATGACTGATAGCGTTAAAAATGCTGTTTTCGGTAACGTTGGTTCAATGATTTCTTTCCGTGTTTCAGTGGAAGATGCTCCAGTACTCGCTAAACAATTTGAGCCTCAGTTTGATGCACAAGATTTGATACAAATGAATAATCGCCATTTCGTGATAAATATGGTTATAAAAGGGGAGAAAACCCCAGCTTTTAGTGCTAAAACATTAGATTTACCAAAACCTATTAACGATTTTACTGCTAAAATTATTGAAAATACAAGGCGTAGGTACGGCAAGCCAAAGGCTGTAGTAGAAAAAATGATTGCCGATATGCTGACGCCACCACCACAATTACAAACAAAGCGTATGGCACAAATTCAAGGTTTTGAATATACTGCCCAGCAAATAAAAGAAAATGTATTTGCACCCGTAAAAACTAATAATAAAAATCAAAAAACTAATGCAGTAAATACTGAAATAAAGCCAATGTTTCAAACCGAAAAAATAAGTCTAAATGGAAATAGTAAACCACTAGACCCTAAAAAGGTATCGCCAAACTCCTTAGAACAGAAAGAACCATCATTAGGCCTAAAAGATCTGTCTAAAGCTATGGCTGAAAAAGGCATTGAGTTACCACCTCAAAATAGCGTCAAAAAGAAAAGAAGAAAACCAAGGCATAAAAGCATAAATAAAGCTTCTTCTAGAATTAACCTAGAAAAACCTGCAAATAGAATTGACAATACTGAACTAAAGATTGAAAGAAATTAACAAAGATAAAAGAAAGGACAATAATGAATCTAATTGAAGCTAAAAACATAGTAAAGGTCTACCGAGACGGAGCTAGCTTTTTTAAGGCTCTAGACAAGGTATCTATTAATATTAAAAAAGGTGAAAGTGTTGCTATTATCGGTAAGAGCGGTAGCGGTAAATCAACCCTAATGCACTTGCTTGCTTTATTAGACAAGCCAAATGAAGGCCAAATTTTAATAAACGGCAAAGATACAGCATTACTAAAAAAGAAAGAACTTAATAAGCTACGGAACCAAACTTTTGGCTTTGTTTTTCAGCAGTTCTTTATGAACCCACAAGATACCGTACTTGAAAATGTAATATTACCCCTAAAAATAGCTGGCGTTCCTAGTAAGAAACGTAAAGAAATAGCCATGAAAGCTTTAGAAGAAGTTGAACTTGCAGACAAATTCAATAATAAAGCCTCCAACCTTTCAGGAGGGCAAAAGCAAAGGGTTTGTATTGCAAGAGCTATAGCAAACTCACCAAAAATACTTTTCGCTGATGAACCAACAGGAAACCTAGATTCTAATACTGGCGATAAGGTTGAGAAACTACTTTTTAGCTTAAATAAAGAACAAGGAATAACCCTAATTATAGTAACGCACGATGAAGCTTTAGCTAACAAGTGTGATCGTCAAATTAGAATTAAAGATGGTAAAATTGTAACAACAGGAAAGGATAAATAAAAATGCGTTCAATAGATATTATCAAAACTGCCAGTGGTAACCTATGGCGTAATAAGGGTAGAACATTTTTAACTATTATTGCTGTTTTTATAGGCTCTTTTACTATTGCTTTAACTTCAGCTGTTAATATTGGCGTAAATGACTACATTGACCGTCAGCTATCAGTTTTTGGCGATCAGTCTGTTATGTACTTTACCGCTAAACAAGAGAACGCTCAAACCACTAAGGGCCCAAAAAAGTACGATAAAAATACTGAAAAACTTGGCAATAACAAGTATACCTACACTTATAAGTCTTTAACAAATGAAGATATTAAAAAAATTGAAGGAATTGAAGGCGTTGACAGTGTTAGAGCAACTAAAGAAGTGCAAGCTGAGTATATTGAAGGCGTAAATAAAGATCAATACGAAACAAAGGTTGAAAACCTAAATAAAGATAGTGGTATTAAAAAAGATTTTAAATTAGGTGAAGATGTAAAAGATAAAAACGATATCGCTATTCCACAAGACTACGTGTCTGTTCTTGGTTTCAAGAATGATCAAGATGCTATTGGTAAAACAGTAAAACTACATTTCATTAATAAGCATAATAACCAAGAAAAAGACTACGAAATGAAAATTGTAGCCATCTTAAATAAAAACCTTCTACAGGACGGCCTAACCCTAATTGCAGGCGATTTTAAAAATGAAGTATACAACTTTCAAACTAAAGACCAGCCTAAAAATCTAAAAAATAAATATATGAGCGCTTCTGTCTCAATTAAAAAAGACTATAGGGCTGAAGAAAAAATCAAGAGTATTAAAGAGCAAGCTGATAAGCTTGGCTATAAAGCTCTAACTATTAAAGATCAAATAGAAAGTATTAAAAATGTTGTTAATGCTATTACAGGTGCTTTAATTGTCTTTGGTGCTATTGCACTGCTTGCTGCAAGCTTTGGTATTATTAACACACTTTATATGAGCGTAAGGGAACGCACTAAGGAAATTGGTTTAATGAAAGCTATGGGTCTTTCTAACCGTAAAATATTTAGTTTATTCAGCATAGAAGCTATTCTTATTGGTTTTTGGGGTTCCGTTATTGGTGTATTAATTGCTATGGGAATAGGCAACCTTATTAACGGCTTTGCTAATAATACTTTCTTGAAAGAGCTAGATGGCTTTAACTTAACTAAGTTCACTTTGTTAAGTAATGTTATTATTATGGCGATAGTAATGTTTATATCTTTCCTAGCAGGTGCTTTGCCATCTAGAAAAGCAAGTAAAAAAGATCCTATTGAGGCTTTAAGGTACGAATAAAACAATAATTTAACATATGAGCCAAAGTAGAAAACACCACTATAGCCAACACTTTTTAAAATCACCAAAAGTAGCTTTAATGCTAATAGGGCATAGTAACATTCGCCGAAAAGATACTGTGCTAGATATAGGTGCTGGAAGTGGTGTTTTTACTTTTGCTTTAAGTAAAAGATCAACCCAAGTTATCGCTATTGAAAAAGATAAGCAGACTTTCAAAAAACTATCCTTAAATTTAAAAAATATTCAAAATGTTAAGCTTATTAATAAAGATTTTTTAAATTTTAATTTAGAAAATTTACCAGTAAAATATAAAGTTTGTAGTAATATACCATTTAGTTTAAGCTCAAAAATTATTCAAAAATTAGTCAATAGTAATAACCAGCCACAGGCTATTTATTTAATCCTGCAAAAACAATTTGCACAAAAACTTATTATTGATAAAAATAATTTTACTTCTGCCCTTGGTGTTAAGTTTATGCCATTTTATTCTGCTAAAATTAGGAAACCCCTACATAAAAATGATTTCACCCCACCACCAGCAGTAGATACTGTTTTTATGGAACTAAAAAAGAGGGAAGAGCCTTTAATTACCTTAGAGGACAAAAATAATTACAATAGTTTTATTGATAAATGCTTCGCTTCCTCTAACTTTTTTAAAAAATATAATAAGAATAAAGAAAAGAAGCCAAGCGAACTAACTTCTCAACAGTGGCTAACAATTTGGCAAAATTATAACAAGAAAGGGTAAAAATGGCAAAAAAAATAAGGTTTGAAACAGTAGAATTTAGTAAAATAACCCCCGGAGGTCAAGCAATAGGAGAATTAGAAGATGGCAAAAAATGTTTTGCCTGGGGAGTATTACCGGGCGAAAAAGCTATTATTCAAATAACTAAAAATAAAAGTACTTTTTGCGAGGGGTATGCCGTAGAAATTTTAAAAGAATCTCCCCATCGCATTCAGCCAGTAGATAGCGACAGCTATCTTTCTACCAGCCCTTGGCAAATTCTTAATTTTACTTTTGAACAAAAAACTAAAGAAGAATTAATTTTAGAAAGTTTCCGTCAAGAAAAAATAGCTCTAGAACAACAGCCATTTTATTCTGACGGTGAAATTTTCAACTACCGTAATAAAGTAGAATTTTCTTTTTGGTATGAAAAAAACGAAAATAGTGAAGAAGAAGGGCAACTAAATTTAGCTTTCTTTAGAAGAGGTGGTCGAGGTAAAGTGCCAGTAAAAGGAACTAGCCTTGCTAAAAAAGAAATAAACCAAGCTGGCCAAAAAGTACTAAAAATATTACAGAATAGAAAAACCTTCGCTAAAGACTTAAAAACACTTCTAATTCGCTCCAACCAAAAAGGGGATATAACGGCTCAACTTTATGTTAAAGACGCTAATTTTAAGCTTTTACATGGCAAAGAAATTAATAGCTTAGGTAATAACTTTAAATGCTTTGAAATAATTTATTCTAACCCTAAGTCACCAGCTAGTGTTATAACCGAGAGGTTACAAACTATAGGTGAGCGTAACTTAAGTGATGAAATACTGGGCATTAATTTTAATTACGCTACAGAAGGGTTTTTCCAAATTAACCTGCCAGTATATCAAAAAGCTCTGGAAGATATGAGCAAATTTATTGATAAAGACAAAGAAACAGTAGATTTATACTCTGGCGTTGGCTCAATTGGTTTAACTATTGGTAAAGGCAATTTAAAACTTATAGAAATAAATCCTTTTGCCGTGGAAGAGATGAAAAATAATATAGCTAGGCTTAATATAGCTAATGCTGAAGCTATTTTATCCCCAAGTGAAAAAGCTTTAGAATATATTAGCAATAAGGCTAATTTAATAGTTGACCCACCAAGGGCAGGAATGGATAAGAAAGTCTGTGAAAAAATATTAGAAGTTGAGCCAGAGAAAATTATTTACCTTAGCTGTAATGTTTCTACTCAAGCAAGAGATGTAGCCATTTTAAGCCAAAAATATGATATTATATACTCAAAGGGCTATAACTTCTTCCCAAGGACGCCTCATATAGAAAATTTAGTTATTTTAAAATTAAAAAAGGAATATAGATAAAAAATGAAAAATCGTAATTTAAATGCTTTCATTATTGCGCTTATTATTGTATTTTCAACTATTTTAATTGTAATAATAGCAGTAGTGATAAATGAAAAATCTAGCAGTAATAATAAACATACTCCAGCAAAACCTCGCTATCACCGAAATTATTATAATGATAATAGCAATAAAGATGATGATGCTGTATTTGACTTCGACCAATATGGCATTTAAAAATAGAGCGGATTATTATAGGCTTTAAGCCTATTTTATTTTTAAGCCTAAAAGTAATATTCTTAGCAATAAAAAAATAACTCAAGTATTATGAGTTATTTTTTTATTAGTTATTACTATTTACTAGGCTTGTAGACAGTAAGCTACACCTTTTTGTCCTTCTAGACCTGCACGAAGTACTGGACCATTTCCTGCCTGTGCTGCGCCATTATCTCCACAGCTAGCACTTTTGTAATATAGAATTGTGCCAACAGGAACTTCTGAGGTATAGTCACTATCTTCCTTAAAAGTAACCGTATAGTCTTCATTAGTTGATGGATCCAAGAAAGTACTATTTCCTTGTTTTACATATTTAGTAACTACGTCCCCTAAATCACTGTCATTTGCTGGCAATTTACCACGGCTAGAACTCTTATAATCGTTAATAGCTGCTTGTAGACGGCTGATATCGTTTTTGCGTTGTGTATCACGCTGGCTTCGTTGAAGTGCCGGTAAAGCTAAGAACACCATTAAGAAGATAAGTCCGGCAATAGCAAGCACAAGAACAACTTCAATAATTGTGAATCCTTTTTTAGTAGTTGTTTGGTTCATATGAATTATTTCCACCTTTCTTATGAACAATAAATTATTTTTATATTTAGTATTTTTATTTACGGTTTATCCGTATGACTATATTAAAGCATAAGGAATATTAAAAAGTCAATAGAATTTTTAATAAAATAAATAACCCTTTATTTAAAGGGTTATTTAGTAATAATTTTTTTATAAGAAAGACGGAAAGCCGTTCGCCAAGAACCAATAGAATCAGAATTAAAGCAACGAACTTCACCGTTTTTTACTTCAGCAATCTCCACTAAGGCAGGATTGTAAGTTACTCTTGTTTTATAGTAACGCAGCTCCTCGTCTTGCACATGTTCACGCCCTGGGAAAATTTGTAAAAACTGTTCCCTAGCGTGGTCAACAAAATAATCCTTATAGCCATTTGGCGGGAAGAAATAAGCAGGTTTTAAATTCATTTTATTTAACAAATACTGCATATCGCCTAATGTCATACGAGCCTCAGAAGATAAGAAAGCATATAACTTTTTTTTCTTAGTGCGAAAAATTACTGCCTCAGCCGAATAGCTAATAGGAAGATCGCGAGAAACAACTTCATCAATACCAAAATTAACACCAAAATGTTTTTGTATAAATTCCTCTAAATTTTTATCAGAATACTGCGAGCCCTTCATATTGATTATTTTAGCACAGAGACACCATTTTATAAAATGGTTATATATAAATATGTTACAATTAATATTATATGAATATTTTGGGCGAACTTAATAAAAAACAAGCTGAAGCAGTTAAAACTTTAACTGGCCCAATATTAATACTTGCTGGGGCAGGTAGTGGTAAAACTAAAACCCTAACGCACCGTATAGCTAATATTATAGAGAACGGTATGGCTAGCGAAGAAATATTAGCCCTAACTTTTACCAATAAAGCCGCTAAAGAAATGAGAGAGCGTTTAGCTAATATGCTAGAGCGAAACGCTAACGACCGTTTTTTTATGCCTTATATGGGCACTTTTCATGGCATTTGCGTAAAAATACTAAGGCTAAAAGGCGAAGTTATAGGTATTAGCCCTAATTTTGTTATATATGATGAAAGTGATAAAGCAAGCTTAATAAAAAAAATAGCGAAAGAATTAAAATTAGACCCTAAAAAAGTACAACCAAAAATAGTTATTTCAGCTATTTCTAATGCTAAAAATAATATGGTTAACCCTAAAGATTATAGACTATCAGCTAATTGGGGTATTCAGCAAGACATAGCCGAAATTTACGCGCGTTATGAAATAGAAAAGACTAAAGCTAACGCCCTAGATTTTGATGACTTAATTTTAAAAGTAGTAGAACTACTAAAAAGCCAACCTGAAGTTAGAAAATTTTGGCAAAATAAATTTAAACATATTTTAATTGACGAGTACCAAGATACAAACAGGGCACAATATTCAATTATTAAGATGCTAGTAAATAGTGAGCAAAATATTTGCGTGGTAGGAGATGACTGGCAAAGTATTTACTCTTGGCGTGGGGCTGATTACCAAATAATATTAAACTTTGAACGAGATTTTCCTAACGCTAAAATAATAAAATTAGAGCAAAATTACCGTTCAACAGAAAATATTTTAGCAGCTGCCCATAAAGTTATCACTAAAAATAAAAGCCGAAGCGAAAAAGAATTATTTACTAAATTAGGTAAAGGCGAACCTGTTAAACTACAAAGCGCTAATGATGAAGACGAAGAAGCCTCTAAAATTGCTGGGCAAATTTTTAGTCTAAAAACTGTAGGGCTTCGTAATTATAGTGATTTTGCTATTCTTTATAGAACAAACGCACAAAGCCGAACTCTAGAAACAGCTATGAGGCATTACCAAATACCTTATAAAATATTTGGTGGCACAAGGTTTTATGACCGTAAAGAAGTAAAAGATATTATTGCCTATTTAAGGGTTGTCTATAACCCTTTAGATAGGGTAGCATTTGAAAGAATAGCCAACGTACCAGCTAGAAGCCTTGGAAAAGTAAGTTTAGATAAATTTATGAACTGGCAAAGCAGTAACAGTATGGATATAATTTCATCTTTAATTATGGCTACTGAACTTACTACGCTATCGCCAAGAGCTAGAACTTCCTTAGTAAGTTTAGGAGAATTATTTAGAGAATGCCAATTAATGCTAGAAAATAATAGCATTCCTAGTAAAATAATTGAATATATTTTAGATAAAACTAATTATTTATACAGCGAAAACTTAACAGAAGATGAGCAAAAGGATCGTGAAGAAATTATTAGTGGTTTAGTTACTGATGCTAAAGCTTACGCTGATTTATCAGACTTTTTAGAAAATGCTGCCCTTATGAGTAGTAGTGATGGTAACAGTAATGATGAAGTAGTACTTATGACGCTTCATTCAGCTAAAGGCTTAGAATTCCCTGTTGTATTTTTAGCTGGCATGGAAGAGGGGCTATTCCCTCACTCTAGAGTGTATGATGGAGGAAAAGAAGAATTAGAAGAAGAAAGACGACTTTGCTATGTTGGTATGACAAGAGCTAGAGAAGAATTAATATTAAGTTATGCTAAAAGTAGGGCAATATTTGGCCAACGAAGTTATAATAACCCTAGCCGTTTTATAGCTGAAACAGAAATAAGCAATAGGACCGAAAATAATAGTTACAACCAAGACTATAACTATGAATATGATGGCATAAACCAAGAAACTTATTTTGATGAATTCGTAGATGAATATGAACAAAACACCTTAAATATTGGTGATAAGGTACGCTCTAAAATTTTTGGCAACGGTAAGGTAATAGATATAGATGGTATGGCAGTGGAGATTTTATTTACTGACGGTAAAACAAAAAAATTAAATATAGAATTTGCACGGCTAGAAAAGTTAAATTAAACTTTATTTATAAAATTTTGTTTTTTAATAAATTTTGTTATAATAGTAAGAACAATGTGGAGTAAAAAAGTTTTACAACCTATTTATTTTTATCGTAAAAGAATAACTATAGTAGCCTTTATAACTATTCTGTCTTTACTTTTTTTAAATTTAATTACGCCAACAAAAATTAATTCAGCAGTTGCTAGTGGTAATGGCGACAAGCTTTTAACTGTTTTTGAAGACGGCAAACGCTTTTCTTTTAAAACTAGTGCCAAAACAGTGCGTGAGGCTTTAGCTGAACAAAAAATATCTTTAGAAGAACATGATCATATTGAACCATCTTTAAATGACGAACTAGATGGTGTTGAATACAATATTAATATTTATAGAGCAATGCCTGTAATTATTAAAGATAATAATTATAAAGTAAAAGTACTATCAAGCTCTAAAGTTGCCTCTAAAATAGTTAGCGATGCAGGAATAAAATTATATGATGAAGATAAGGTGGAGCTTATACCTTCAACTAACCCAGCAGAAGATGGTACTTCAACAGTTTTAAATATTACAAGGGCCAAGCTTGTAAAAGTAGATCTTTACGGCAAGGAAACTGAATTTAGAACAAGAGCCGCAACTGTTGCCGATTTTTTGAAAGAAAAAAATATTAAATTAGAAGAGCAAGACGGTATTTCAGTAGAAAAAACTGAAAAAATTAGCAATAGTCAACATTTTAGAATTTGGCGTAATGGAAAACAAACCATTACTAATGAAGAAGATGTTGATTTTGAAGTAGAAAAAATTAAAGATAGCGAAAAAGAAGCTGGCTATAAACAGGTCAAAGAAGCTGGCGAGAAAGGGAAGAAAACCGTAACTTATGAAATTGAAATGCAAAACGGTAAAGAAGTTTCACGCAAAAAAATAAATGAATCACAAACAAAAGCACCTAAAAAACAAATTGAGGTAGTAGGTTCTAAACAAGCAAGCTTATCATATACTGGTGGTGGCAATAAAACAGAGTGGCTTAGCGCTTCAAATATTCCACAATCCGAATGGGGTTATGCTGACTGGCTAGTAAGTAAAGAATCTGGTTGGAATCCTAATTCAACTAACCGTTCAAGTGGTGCCTGTGGTTTAGCCCAAGCCTTGCCATGTTCTAAAGTAGGGGCAGACCCTTACAACCCAGTAAATTCATTGAACTGGATGAATAACTACGTTATGCGTCGTTATGGTAGCTGGGCAAATGCCGTAAACCACAGTAAAACAAAAGGCTGGTATTAGTAAGTGGCGCTTAAAAATAAAAAAGAGCTTGGCCAAAACTGGCTTAAAGACCGTACAATTCTAGACACTATAGCTGAAAGTGGTGATTTAAATAATAGTGATACTGTTTTAGAAATTGGCCCAGGGCTTGGTACTTTAACAAGTTCACTGCTTAAAAGAGCTAAAAAAGTTATAGCTGTAGAATTTGATAAAAATTTAGCCCAGAATCTTCTACCTCAATTCCCCGGAAAAAACCTAGAAGTTTTTAACGAAGATATTTTACATTTTAATTTAGAAAAGTTACCAAAAAATTATAAAGTTGTAGCAAATGTTCCCTACTACATAACTTCAAAAATAATTCAAAATTTACTGATGGCAAACAATAAGCCCTCAAAAATTGTAATTTTAATTCAAAAAGAAGTAGCTGAGAGGATTGTGGCAGAAAAAGGGGATATGAGTATTCTTGCCGTGTCCGTTCAAGTATTTGCTAAAGCTAAATTAGGTATTGAAGTGCCAAGAGAATTCTTCACTCCTCCACCAAAAGTGGATTCGCAAGTAGTGGTTTTGGAAACTCGTGAACAAAATCTGATTGAAATTTTCAATTCAAAAAATAATTGTGAAATTTCTGAAAGGGAATTTTTTCGAATTGTAAAAGCTGGTTTTGCTGCAAAACGCAAAAAAATTGCCAAAAGTTTGAGTGCTAATCTTGCAATTTCAAAAGAGCAAGCAGCTGAGATTTTAGAAAAATGCGAGGTTTCGCCAGATTTGCGAGCACAAGACCTTGAAATAGAAGAGTGGCTCAAAATTGCAAAAGTTTTTTATAGCAAATAAAGCGCTATTGCTTTTTTATAATATTAGTAATATGATTGAGTTATGAAAATGGTTAAAAATAACAAAAATCAAAATTCAACTAAAAAGGGTTTTACAATCATTGAAGTTGTTTTAGTGTTGGCTGTTGCTGGCCTAATATTTTTAATGATATTTTTGGCCTTACCAGCACTTCAACGATCACAAAGAGATACAGAACGAAAGCAAGATATTGCAATGCTGGTGACAGCCCTGCAGAATTGGAAAGTAGCCAATAGAGGGAAAGGTTATTCAACTTTAGGTGAGAGTAAAACTACAGAGGTAACGCCAAGTGACGATTTTGGCAAAGAGAATAAACTGACCGTGAGTGTCATAGATATAAAAAATAGCCCCCTAAACAATTATATAGGTACTAAAGATGATAACTCAAATAAAAGTGATAGCTCTTCATCATTAAGCCAAAACACACTCTTTGTAGAACTATACAAAACTACCGGTTCTCTCATAAGAATACGTTCAGAACACTTTAAAGAAAATAAAGCCGCTGCAATCATGGTTGGCCATGGGTGTGACAACATAGAAACCCTCAAGGATGGGAAGGTGGTATTAAGAAGCGAAAAGCCTGGAACGGCCGCAGTTATACATTTTTTGGAAACTGGTGGAGTATATTGTCAGGAAGCCTAAAACTTTTCAAAAGCCCAAAGTCTTGGGCTTTTGTTTTTATTTGATTTTTATAATATAATTATAAGCAGTATGACGAAGAAAAAACTTTACATAACAACTGCTATACCTTACGCTAATGGCGCACCACATATTGGTAATGCATTAGATTACCTTATTGCCGATATTTATGCTAGATACCAAAGAAAATTAGGACATGAAGTTCGCTTTCAAGTTGGTACTGATGAGCATGGCAATAAAATAGCCGAAAAAGCACAGGAAAATAACTTAACCCCACAAGATTATGTTGATGGTACTGTTCAAAATTTCCGTAATTTAATGGACAAAATGGGCACTACTTACACCGATTTTATAAGAACAACTGACGCACACCATATTGGATCTTCACAATATATTTGGACACAACTTGAAAAATATATCTATAAAGGATCTTATGAAGGTTGGTACTGCCAAGGTTGTGAAAGTTTTTACACTGAAAAAGAAGTTGCAGAAAACCACGGTATTTGCCCTAACCATAAAAAACCTTTTGAAAGGCTTTCAGAAGATAATTATTACCTAAAAATTTCTGATTTTTCTGACAAAATTATAGAAGCAATAAAAAGCGACCGTATGCGAATAGTTCCAGAATTCCGTAAAAAAGAATTCTTAAAATTCTTAGAAAATGGGCTAGAAGATGTTTCAGTATCTCGTCCACGCAAAAACTTAAGCTGGGGTGTGCCTGTGCCTAGCAATAATGAACAAGTGATGTATGTTTGGATTGATGCCCTTGCCAATTACCTTTCAGTAATTGGCTACCCTGATAGACTAGAGTGGCAAGAATTTTGGCCAGCAAATGTACAAGTTGTCGGTAAAGATATTTTGCGCTTCCATGCTGGAATTTGGCCGGCTATGTTACTTGGTTTAAATTTACCTTTGCCTAAAACATTATTAGTTCATGGTCATATTTCTAGTGGTGGTATGAAAATGAGTAAGTCAGTAGGTAACGTGGTAGATCCTAATGAAATTATTGACAATTACGGTATTGACGCTTTTAGATATTACTTCTCTCGCCATATACCAACGCAAGATGACGGAGATTTTACTTGGGAAAAATTTGAAAATGCCTACAATAATGAACTTGGCAACGACCTTGGCAACTTAATTTCTCGTGTAGCTAATATGATAAAACGCTACCAATCTGGTGTAATAGGCGATTTACCAAATGATGACCACGATAAGCATAAATACAATAGCTTAATGGAGCAATTAAAATTTAATGAAGCTATAGATGAGGCTTGGAGCTTAGTAAAAGCTCATAACCAATATATTGAAAATGTAAAGCCATGGGAAATAGCTAAAAAAGCTAAAGATGACAAAAATGAAGAAAGCCATTTAGCTGAAGTTTTAGCTCATTCAGCTGCTGGAATATTGCAAATTGCCAACCTATTAGACCCATTTATGCCAACAACTAGCGAAAAAATACGCACAATTTTTGCTAGCGGTGTGGTAAAAGATGAAGAAATTGGTATTTTATTCCCTAAAATTTACTTAAAGACAGAAGATCCAAGAGCTAGAAAAGTAGAGCAAGCCCAAAACAAAGCTAACGCTAAGAAAAAGAAATAATAAAAAATGTTTTTTATAGATTCACATTGTCATATTCATGATGAAGACTTTCCGATTAATCAATCGGAAGTTTTCACTTTAATGCAAGAAAATAAAATACAAAAAGCTATTTGTGTAGGTGTTAGTGTAGAAAATTCTATTAGAGCTGTTGATTATTCTTTTGCTAACGATACAAAAGAATATAATATTGAACTATATTCGGCTATTGGCGTACATCCCCATGAAGCTAAAAATTTATCAATGGAAGGTATTTTAAAACTTGAAGAACAACTACAAAAACATAAAGAAAAAATTGTAGCAATTGGTGAAATTGGTTTAGATTATTTCTATAATAATTCCGACAGAAATTCACAAATAAAAGCCTTGGAGCTACAATTAGAGCTAGCTAAAAAATACGATTTGCCTGTAATTTTTCATATTAGAAATGCCTTTGATGATTTATGGCAGGTTCTAGATCAATTTGAAGTTAAAAATAATTATAAAATTCGTGGCGTGGTGCATAGCTTTACAGATAACGAAGAGAACTTACAAAAAGCTTTAGATCATGGTTTTTATATTGGAGTAAACGGTATTTCAACTTTTGTTAAAAAACCTGAAGAATTAGCAATGTTTAGCCAAATACCACTAGAAAAAATGTTGCTTGAAACAGATGCACCTTTTCTTGCACCACAAGGTAAAAGAGGAAAGAAAAACCAACCAGCTTATATAAAGTTGATTGCTGAAGATTTAGCCAAAAAACGAAACATAGCCATTAAAGAAATAGCTAAGGTAACTACCAAAAATAGCCAATTGTTATTTAATATCTAGCCTTGACTTTTTTAGCAAAAAATGTTATTATATAGATTATTGAAAGGCGACCAAAATGAGTAAAAAAACAGATAATAGTCAATACAGAATACCTCATTATGACCAATTTGCTAGTGAATCTAGCTATACTTACGTGGGAGAAAAAACAGAAATTAAAGAAAACAACACACCAAAAAAAGAACCTATGATTAGGCATACTCAAAGTATTCCAAAAGTATCTCCTACTAATATTTATGAAGATATGTTAAATAAGGCTAGTGAAATAGTTAAATTAAGGGCTAAAGCTGAAGAAGAAATAAAAGAATATCAAGAAAAATTCTCTTGGAAATATCTACGGAAAAAACCTGATTTTTTAGCTGTAAACGGACCTCTTCATTATAAAAATCTTGCGCTTAAACCAAAAAATAAAAGGCGAGATATTTCAAGGGAGCTTTTAGATCTTGAAAGCAGTCTTGGTGCTACTATTTTTGGCACTATTCCCCATAATGTAAGGAGGGAATTTTTTGCCCTAGACCATGATTCTTGGATATGGCATGAGGAGTGGATAGATAACAGAAGAAAGAAACATCAAAATACTACTCGTTATGAAGTAAAAAATAATACCGTAATTAAAGTACAAGTTGGCCCACACTATTTTGAACTAAAGGGACAAGAATTAGACAATTTTTATAAAGCCGTGACTGTTTACCACCAAAATATACTGCGTTTTATTTACGGCATTTATTAATATTGATGATATAGACAAAATAGCAATAATATGTTATAATAAAAGTATAAAGATACGTTTAAGTACTTTCATTAAAAATATATTATAGGGGTGAAAACTATGCAAAAAATTGCAAAATTAGTTGATTTAAGTTTATTAGTATCATCTGTGGATAATTTTGTTGACGATATTTATCAATCATCAAATAACAATAAGGAAACAATGTATGTTTCCTTCGTCTACAGTAATAAGAAGGTTTCATGGCCTGTTACGGTTAGTCTTATAAGATACGCAGAAGATATTGTAGATCTGGAGATCAGAGTATACAACTATAAACGTCATAAACTAAAAAGTGCTGCAAAATACAGTATGGAATTAGAAGAGGGAACAGTAGTTTTATGGAAATTCTCAGAAACTCTTAACCCTATTCCGTTGCAAGACAATATTGCTAAAAAAATTCAAGATAACCTACAAAAAATTGTTGATGATATTGAATAGGCAATAACTTTGCATAAAAAAATAAGCCCCATATATTTACAGGGGCTTTTTAATATCTGGCTAAAATGTTATAATTTATAAGATGCAAAATGACTTTATTTACCTTGACCATGCAGCTACAACACCTGTTAGCGAAAGTGTCTTATCGGCAATGATGCCATATTTTAGTGAAAAATTCTTTAACCCATCAGCCCCTTATTTTCCAGCTTTACAAGTTAGAAGAGAATACGAAGAAGCTAAAAATGAAATTGCTAAGTCTATTGGTGCTAAATCTGATGAGTTAGTAATGACAGCTGGAGCAACTGAAAGTATTAATTTAGCTTTTTCAGTGCTAGCTAATTTTGTTGAAGAAGGTAACGAAATATTAATTGCTAGCTTTGAGCATCATTCAGTATTAGAAGCAGCCAAAAAATACGGTAAAATTAAGTTTATTAATGTTAAAAGAAACGGCGAAATTGACTTAGAGGATTTAAAAAATAAAATATCCTCAAATACTAAGCTAGTATCCGTAATGCTAGCTAATAATGAAACTGGAGTTATTCAGCCAATTACTAAAATAGCTGAAATAATAAAAAAGGAACAAAGCCAAAGAATAGCTAAAGGAGATTTTACGCCTATTTTCTTCCATTCTGATGCAAGCCAAGGTATTGGCCAGCTTGATGTATCCGTTGGAAGATTAGGCGTTGATATGTTAACAATTAACGCTGGTAAAATTTACGGGCCTAAACAAACCGGCTTACTTTGGGCTAGCCGAAATATAGAGCTCTCACCACAAATAGTAGGGGGAGGGCAAGAACGAGGGCTTAGAAGTGGTACAGAAAATGTTCCTAGCGTAATAGGTTTTGCCAGAGCTATCACTATAGCACAAAAACACCGTAAGAAAGAAGTGGCGAGGCTTAAGGAACTTAAAGATATTGCCGTATCAATATTGAAAAATAATTTTACAGATGATGAATTAATTTTTATAGGCAACCATAAAAAACAATTAAATTCGCACCTTTCTATTAGCTTCCCAGGTGTTGATGCAGAAAGAATTATTTTTAGTCTAGAAGCTAAAGGGGTATTAATTGCTACAGGTTCAGCTTGTGCAGCTAATAAAGGTACACGTTCTAAAACTCTACTTTCTATGGGCTTAACTGATAAAGAAGCTGACGGAAGCTTACGTATTTCAATGGGTAAATTAAATAACCCTGAAAATATACATAGAGCTATTAATATTCTTGCTGAGGAAGTTAATAAAGAAATGGAACGCATAGGTTTAAGGAGCCATAAATAAATGATTAAATTCTTTATTAGTATACCTATTATTGCTATTTTGTTTTTTATGGCTTTTGGATCTTTACTAGGGGTTAATGATTTAAAAGAAATTTGCGATAAATCTGCCAATAATTGCCAAAATGTAGCAGATGCTATAGTTGTTGTAAGTGGTGGTAATACTTCGCTTCGTACTAAACACGGAATAGATTTATACAAAAAAGGCTTAGCTAAAAAAATAATTTTTTCAGGTGCAGCTGCCTATAGAATGCCCCCTTCTAATGCAAAACAGATGAAGGAACAAGCCTTAAAATCTGGTATTAAAGCAGACGATATTTTAATGGATGAGTTTAGTACTAATACACACGAAAATGCTCAATTCAGTGGCGATATTATTCGTAGAAATAATTTTCAAAAAATCATTCTAGTAACCAGTGGCTATCACCAATTAAGAACCAACTTTGAATTTAAAAAGGCATTAAAAGGTAATTACTTTCAAATTATTAATTCGCCAGTGGAAGATGACCCTGATTGGACAGGTATTTGGTGGCTAAAACCAAGAGGTTGGTATTTAGTAATAAGTGAGTTTGCAGGCATAGTTAAATTTCTATTATGGAGTTAAAAACAATGGATAAATCAAAATATAAAGTTTATGTAGGAATGAGTGGTGGGGTAGATTCTAGCTTAACAGCATCCCTTTTAAAAGAAGAGGGCTATGATGTTACTGGCGTTTATATGAAAAACTGGACAAGAGATTTACCAGGAATGAAGTGTCCTTGGGCTGAAGATTTGGCTGACGCAAAAAGGGTTGCTGTACAATTAGGAATTGATTTTAAAGTATTTGACTTTGAAAAAGACTACCGTGAAAAAGTAGTTCAATATATGCTAGACGAATATGAAGCTGGTAGAACACCTAATCCCGATATTATGTGCAACCAAGAGGTAAAATTCAAACTGTTCCTTGAAGCAGCTTTAGAAGATGGAGCTGACTATATAGCAACAGGGCATTATGCTGGAACTAAAGATGGTGAACTACTGCGTGCGAAAGACGACAATAAAGACCAGACTTATTTCCTTTACCGCGTAACAGGTAAAGCCTTACAAAAAACTCTATTGCCACTTGGTAAATATACAAAACCAGAAGTAAGGGAGATGGCAAAAGAACGTGGCCTCTTTACTGCAAGTAAAAAAGATTCACAAGGAATTTGCTTTGTAGGTAAAATTGGTATTCGTGATTTTCTAAAACAATTCTTACCACCACAAAAAGCAGGTAAAATAGTTCGCAAAGAAACAGGTGAAGTACTTGGTTGGCATGATGGAGCGATTTTCTATACTCTTGGCCAACGGCATGGCCTTAATATTGGTGGTGGATTACCTTTTTATGTTTGCGGTAAAGATATGGCTAAAAATGAGGTTTACGTTAGCTCCGATATTAATTCTGGAGAGCTTTGGACTAAAAGTATTAAAGTGTCATCCTTGCATTGGATAAACCGAAAAGCTATGGAAGGTGAGGAAATAGAAATTCGTGTACGCCACCGTGCACCATTAGTAAAAGCTACTATTTCTTTTTCAACCAATGATGAAGCTTTACTTACGCTAAAAGACGAACAGCGAGCTATTACAGCTGGACAAAGCGTTGTATTTTATAGCGATAATATTTGTTTAGGTGGTGGTATAATTATTTAATGTTAATTTTAGCTCAAGCAGGGTTTAACAAAAATAATAAACCTAGGCTACTTCTAGCCAATAATGAAACTGGAGAAATTAAAGAATTTTTACCTCAAAATAGCCAAAATATTACTATAAAGTTTAACCTTAGCACGCATTATTGTACTGGCTGGCATGATTTAAAAACAGGGGAAAATTTTACCTGTCCAGATAAGGCTGTACTTGATAGTAAATACAACCAGTGCTCAAAATGCCAAAATAAAACTGGCTTTAACCCTGCCTTTTATCATGCTTCTAGTATTTCACCCCAACAGCAAGAAAGAAATAACCAACCACACTTTGTATACCTTGCTTATTTTAGTGATGAACATATTAAAGTTGGTATTTCCTTTTATCAAAGGGGGATAGCAAGATTACTAGAGCAAGGAGCAAGAGCATATTTATCTTTAGGTGAATTTGCTACAGCAGATATTGCTAGAAGTTATGAAGCTAAAATTTCAAAATTGCCAAATATTTATGAAAATATTAAAAATAATCTTAAAATAAAACTATTAAATTCTGAATTTAATAAGCGAAAAGCTTTTAATAAACTAGTGCAAACGCGTTCCTTTATTGAAGAAAGCTTGAAAGTAGCTTTTGATAAAAATAGCCCTGAAGACTTAAATAGCTATTACGGAAATTTTATAAATAGTAAAAATATTATTTTAATAGAAGATTGCCAAAACCCTAAAAATGAGCTTGTTTTTTCTGGTAAATTAATTGCCCAAATTGGCTGTAATTGGCTAGCAGAAACACAAGGGGAATTATTGCTTTTGCCTATCAAAAAATATGTAGGCTATCAAATAGAAATAAATAACGATTTAACAGATATAAAAATGCCCGAAGTTCAAGGTAGCTTGTTTGATTTTTAGATATAGCAATGCTAAAATGTAATCAATATGAGTGTTGCTTTTTATAGAAAATATCGTAGCAAAAAGTTAAGTGAAATAGTTGGCCAAGACCATATCACTAAAATTTTAGATTTAGCTATAAAAAATAATAAAATAGCACACGCCTACCTTTTCTCTGGACCAAGAGGAGTAGGTAAAACCTCTATTGCTCGTATTTTAGCTTATGAGATTATTAAAGAACCTTATAATGAAAAAAATACACACCCAGATATTATTGAAATTGACGCAGCAAGTAATAACGGCGTAGACAATATTCGCCAATTAAGGGAGCAAATTCAAGTTGCACCTTTTGAAGCAAAATATCGTATTTATATTATTGATGAGGTACATATGTTATCATCATCAGCCTTTAATGCTTTACTTAAAACACTCGAAGAACCACCAGCTCATGCCATTTTCATTCTGGCAACAACTGAAGTCCATAAATTACCAGCTACTATTATTAGCCGTACTCAACATTTTGTATTTCATTATATTGATAAGCAAGATATTACTAGGCATTTAAAATATATTGCTGAGCAAGAAAAAATAAATATTACGGATGACGCTTTAGAAATTATAGCCGAACGTGGTGGTGGTAGCTTTCGTGATAGTATTTCGCTACTTGACCAAATTTCTAGTGAACACGCCGAGCAAATTACTACTAAAACTCTTGAGTTAGTTTTAGGTATAACTAACGCCACCCAAATAAAAAAACTACTAAATGCTTATATTGTTCAAGATGTAGCAGAAATTACTAATATTATTAAAACAGTTAAAGAATCTGGCGGGGATTTAATTGCTTTTTGCGACCAGCTAATGAACCAAATACTAACAAAACTGCCTGAAGCTCCCCATCTTGCAAAATTATTATTGCCTTTATCAGAGGCTAAAACATCTAAATTTATTGATATTGAAATTTTAGTGGCTTTTATAGATTATTCCGTAGCTCCATCAACCGTTAATATAGTAAATACAAATAGTGAAATTACTATTACAGAAGTATCCGAAGCTGAAGAAGAACCTATAAAAATTGAAACTACGGAAAATTCTATCAAAACAGATATTCAAGAAATAAATGAGACTACTAAAGAGGTAGAAAATATTTCACAAGAAGAACCTATTAAGGAAGTTGAAACTAAGCCAAAAATAGTCCCTAAGCAAAATAAAAAAAGTTCTACTACTTTTAACTGGACAGCCTTTTGGCAAGAAGCTGAAAAAGAATATAAGGGCGTTGGAGTAATTTTAAAAAAGTCTAGCCATATAACTAATGGCGACAAACTAATAATATATGTTGGTAATAACTTTAATTATCGGCAAATAGACAAACAAAGGGCAGTTCTTGGTAAGGCTTTAAAACAGTTAAATCAAGAACATTGGCAAATTGAAATTATTCCAGCACATAAACCACCTGAAGACCAAATGGCAGCCAAAGTTGTAGAAATTATGGGTGGAGGAGAGGAAGTAGAAGCAAATGAATAACAGTATTAAGCAGGAAGGAAAAATACCACCTCATAATATTGACGCAGAAAAAAGTTTACTTGGTGCAATTTTAATTGACCAAGAAGTGTTAATTGATGTTGTTGAAATTGTAAAAGCAACTGACTTTTACGATAAAAGGCACAGCAAAATTTTTGCTGGTATGATTCGTCTTTACCAAAACCATGAAGGGGTAGACTTAATTACTGTTACTGATGAGCTTAAAAAAAATGGACACCTTGATGAAATTGGTGGATCAACCTATTTAGCTGAGCTTACTAACCATGTCCCAACAGCTGCCCATGCTTCTTCTTATGCTGAAATTATTTCCCAAGCTGCCGTTAGGCGTCGCCTGATAAAAGCTAGCGCAGACATCAATAGCCTTGCTTTTGATGAAAATTTAACAGTTCCACAACTTCTAGGCCAAAGTGAAGCTGAATTATTCAGTGTATCCGATTCAAGCTTAAAGCAAGATCTAACATCAATTAGCGATATTTTAGACACTAGTTTTGATCGTATAAATGATTTATACGTGAATAAAGGAGTGCTACGTGACGTAAAAACTGGCTACCGTGATTTAGATAATATGACGGCAGGCTTGCAACGTTCTGACTTAATTATTCTAGCTGCTCGCCCAGCAATGGGTAAAACAACACTTGTTACTAACCTTGCCTACAATGTTGCTACAATTGAAAAAAAGGCTGTTTTATTCTTTTCTTTAGAGATGAGTAAAGAGCAGTTAATCGACCGTATGCTAGCCGACGCAGCAGGGGTAGACAGTTGGAATATTCGCACGGGTAACCTTAGTGAAGAAGATTTCGCAAAATTAGCTGAAGCAAGTGGTGAAATGGCTGAAGCACCAATTTTTATTGATGATACTCCTGGTGTTTCAGTTCTAGAAATGCGAACTAAAGCCAGAAGAGCAGCCCATGACGGTGAGCTTGGTTTAATTATTATTGACTACTTACAGCTTATGCAGGGTTCAGGTTCAGCACAAGCTAATGGCAACCGTGTACAAGAGGTTTCTGAGATTTCTCGTGGCCTTAAGCTTTTAGCAAGGGAATTAAATGTTCCTGTTATTGCGCTTTCACAGTTAAGTCGTTCTGTTGAGAGCCGCTCGCCACAAATTCCACAACTTGCCGACCTTCGTGAATCCGGTTCTATTGAGCAAGACGCCGATATTGTTATGTTTATTTATCGTGAGGCATATTATAACCCTGAAACAGAAAGAGAGAACATTACCGACCTAATTTTAGCAAAACACCGCCATGGACCAACAGGAACGGTGGAACTTTACTTCCACCCAGAACGCCTCCGCTTCATGTCACTTGATAAAAAGCATTAGGTTATTATAGAATTGCAAGCAATAAAAATGGAGATAATGTAAAAATATACTAGCTATAAGATAAGGAGGTTTTAGGAATAATAGCCTCCTTATTTTATACCATTGCTTTTTTGTTAAAATATGCTAGAATATAGCCAAGCGACACAAGTATGAGAATGTGCGTTAGTATTTTAAGAGAGAGGTGACTTATTATGTCAAATAAAACATTGGCAGAAATACATTCAGAATTATCACAACTTAAAAGAAGGAAAAAGGATCTTTTTAGCTTTATGGATAGCACTCTTTTAGCTCTAGAAGAAGATGGAGCAATGCCGCAAAAGCAATGGAGTACTTACAAAAGAGCTTTCGACATTAATGGATGGTTTATTGGACAATCTAAAAGAGCTATTGAAATTTATAAATACCAACTTAATGAAGCTCAAGAGACTCTTAATTCTGGTAGAGCTAGTAGTAGAAAAAGAAAATACTGCGAAAAGCAAATAACGCGTTTGGAGTCTGCAATTAAGAACGAAGAAAATACCGTAGAAAAATTATTGCAAGAAATTCGCATTCTAAAAGCTGAAGCTAGAGAAAAAGCCATTGAACTTAAGCCCGAATTTAAAGAGATATTTAAAGAATTTGATACCAATAATGAAAAAATAAATACTCTTCACAAAGAGCTTGACATAATTAGAGATAAAAAATAATCTAATTAAAAAATAGATTATGAAAAGAGGCGTTAATTTTACGCCTCTTATTTTATTATTATATTTTTATTCACCTAATGAATATTCTTTAATAACTTTTAGGTTTTCATCAAATTCAAAAACTAGTGGAGGGAAGTTTGGAATTTCTACGCCCATGATTTCATCATCTGATAGGCCTTTAATATGTTTAACTAAAGCCCTAATTGAATTTCCATGCGCACCAACAAAAACATTTTTACCACTTTTTAGTGCTGGAGCAATTTTATCTTCCCAGAACGGTAGGGCACGCTCAAGTGTTACTTTAAGATTTTCAGCATCTGGCACTACAGAATCGTCAAGCAAAGCATAGCGACGGTCGGCGTGTGCTGAATATTCGTTATCTCTTTCCATAGCAGGTGGAAGAACGTCGTAAGAACGACGCCAAATATGAACTTGCTCATCACCAAATTGCTCAGCAGCTTCAGCTTTATTTTTACCAGTTAAATCACCGTAGTGGCGTTCATTAAGACGCCAAGATTTTTCAACGGGAACCCAAAGCTGATCAGCAGCTTCAAGGGCTAGGTTAGTAGTTTTTATTGCACGCTTAAGTACAGAAGTGTAAGCCATATCAAATTCAATACCTGCTTCTTTAATAAGCTTACCACCATCAATAGCTTGCTGAATACCCTTTTCAGAAAGGTCAACATCAGCCCATCCAGTAAATAAGTTAGCCTTATTCCATTCAGATTCACCATGACGAGCAAATACTAGTTTTACCATTTTTTGGTTTCTCCTTGTTTATTTTTTAGTTTTACTATTATATTTTACTATAAATAGTTTTATTTTTAAACAGAAAAAGTTTTACAGTAATTACTATAAACAGCTTCCGGTCCTAAGTTACTTTTTTCATACTCATGAACAGCACCTGTTTCTAAATAGCCAAAAATTGCAAATTTATTTGATTGATTTTTATAAGACTAATAAGCGATTAAAGCAATATGTTATAATATAGGGTACAATGAAGAATAAAACAGTACTTAGCAATTTATGGTTTTATAAATACCGTTTTCAAATTGGATACTTATTGCTTTTAGCTAGTTATATACTAATATTATTTTATACAATTTTTATCGCTCCTAATGGCTTAACTAAAAATGAAGTAAATTCTGCTGTTAGTTCTTATAACTTATCTACTGGTAATATTTTTTCTAAAGAAATTATAGACTTACCCTTTAAACTATTACAAAAAATTAGTATAACATTATTAGGCTTAAGTAATTTAAGTATTAAATTACCGTCAATACTATTATCTTTCCTAGCGATTTTGTTAATTTTAGAGCTAACTAAAAAATGGTTTGCCCACCGAACAGCTATTTTGGCTACTATAATAGCCATAACTTCTAGCCAATTCTTCTTTATTGCACAAGATGGCACAAGTAACATACTTTCTATAATTTACCCACTTCTACTAATAATTACAGGAATCGATTTCTTTAATGAACTAAAAAGAAAACAACTAGTTACATTTTTACTAGTAGTAGCCTTTTTAGGGTTATATACACCTTTAAATATTTATATAACTATAGCACTACTTTTAACTGCTAGCCTGCACCCTAAAGTACGCCTTAAACTTAAACAACTTCCTAAAAAATATAAAGCAGTTAGCTTAGTAATACTAGCTTTTGCCTTTACACCTATTGCCGTAGCAATTTATAACGATATAGATACACTAAAGGCAATATTACTCTTACCTAATAATTTAAATATATTAGATAATAGTATTAAGCTAATTAATATATTATTTGGTAGCAGTGGGGAATATAGCAACGGAGTAATATCACCAATTATCAATGTAGCTTCATTAATACTAATAGTAATTGGCCTATATTTTATTCTTATTCAAAAATATACAGTACGTAGCTATTTAATTTTAATATGGCTAGCAGTTGCTTTATTAACTTGCTTTATTAACACTAGTACTACACCTGTACTATTTTTGCCATTATTACTACTTACTGCTACAGGGTTGCAAAATCTTATACAAACCTGGTATGCAATTTTTCCAAGAAACCCTTACGCAAGATTTTTCGGCCTTATACCTATTTCATTTGTAGTAGTTAGCTTACTTGTTACTAATTTAAATATTTTTAGACAAAGTTATATGTATAACCCTTATATTGTAAATAGTTTTAATCAAGATTTAAAATTATTATTAAATCATCAAAATTCAATAAATAACCTCCTTGTTTCTAGCGAGGAAAAACCATTTTACAGTATTCTAAATAGTAAAATAAAAACGCTAGATGAATATAGCGAAAATAATTTAGCTATAACACATAAAATTTTTACAGAAAAGGGTATTCCTAAAAATTATAAAGTTAAAAAAGTAATTACAAATAATTTAAAAAATGATTCTGACCGCTTTTACATATTAGCTAAAGATTGATAAAAACTGCTATATTTGTTAAAATAAAATAAGAATTTTAGATTATATTAAGGAGGAAAATGGCTGGAATTAAAGACCAAATGAAAATGGTAAGAGAGCTACAAAAAGCACAAAAAGAACTTAAAAAAGAAATTGTAGAGGTTGAAGCAGGTGATGGTGCTGTAGTAATACAATTTACTGGTGAGCTAAAAGTAAAAAGCGTAAAATTAGACCCTGAGCTTATTGATCTTGACGACATTGAAGAACTAGAACACTGGGTGCAAATTGCTATTCGTGACGGAATGGAAGAGGCTAGAAAAATAGCTGAAGAAAAAATGAAACCTTTAATGGGAAATCTTGGCAACTTAGGACTATAAATTTAATGTCTCAAGTATTACCAAAAGCGTTACTTGATACTATTGATAATTTAGCAAAATTACCTGGAGTAGGTTCAAGAACAGCCGAACGCTACGCTTATCATTTATTAAAAAAAGACTCTCATATATCTGAAAAAATAGCAGAGAGTCTTTTAAACCTACATAAAAATGTTAAAAGTTGCCCAGTAACTTTTGCTTTAATTTCTGATTTTGAAGAATTTTCACCCCTATATACTGATGAAAGTAGAGATAAGAAAACAGTAGCCGTAGTAGAGGAGCCTTTAGATATTGTAGCCCTAGAAAAAACTAAACAATACCACGGTACATACCATGTTTTAGGAGGCGTAATATCGCCAATTGATGGAATAGGGCCAGATCAATTACATTTCAAAGAGTTATTAGAAAGAATAAAAAACGACGGAGTAGAGGAAATAATTATAGCCACTAATGCTAGTGTTGAAGGGGAAAGCACCGCTCTTTATTTGCAAAGATATTTACAAGATAATGGCCAAGAAAATCTAACAATTACAAGGTTAGCAAGAGGTATACCTGCTGGAGTTGATTTAGAGTACGCTGACCAAATTACGCTTTCTCATGCTTTAGCCGGTAGGAGGAAAATATAAATGGACAATAACTATTTAGAGTTAAAAGAAATTATTGAATCTGCTAAAAAAATATCTATTATTCAGGCAGAAAACCCCGACGGCGATAGCCTTGGCTCAGCTATAGCGTTAGAACAAATTTTAACTGACTTAGGTAAAGAGGTTGAGCTATTCTGCCCTGTAGATATTCCAAAATACTTGCGTTATTTTAACGGTTGGGATAGAGTTAGTGATAACCTATGGAAGAGCGACCTTTATATAATAGTAGATACTACCAGCTCAACCCTGCTTTCAAAAATACTAGAGAACCCTTTATATAAAAATCTTTTAGAAAAAAATAAAGTTGTTGTTATAGACCATCACACAGATGCAACACCAGACCTACCTTTTGAATATAGCTTGCTGCTAGAAAATAGAAGTAGCTGTAGTGAAGTTATATTTGAGCTATGCAAAAAAAGTGGCTGGCAAGTAAATGAGCTGGCTAGCAGTAGCCTAATGGGGGCCATATTAAGCGATACTCTTGGTTTCACTACGCAAAATGTTTCTAAAGAAACCTTTATAACTGCTAGCGAATTAACTAGCTTAGGTGCTAAAGTTTCTAGCATTGAGGAATCTAGACGAGAATTTATGAAAAAAGCACCTGAAATATTAGAATATAAAGGTGATCTAATTAAAAGGATTGAATATTTTTTGGGTGGCAAATTGGCCTTAATACATATACCATGGGATGAAATTCGCCAATATTCCGACAAATACAATCCAAGCGTATTAGTAATTGATGAAATGCGTTTAGTAGAAGGGGTTGAAGTTTGCGTAGCCGTAAAAACCTATCCTGACGGCAAAGTAACGGGCAAGGTACGCACAAATTTGCCAATTGCCGCCGATATAGCTGGCTATTTTGGTGGAGGAGGGCATGCCTATGCATCTGGTTTTAGGGTTTATGATAATTATGACCAAATTATAAAAGAATTATTAGACGCTACAGAAAAAGCGTTAGAAATAGGTAGGAATAATGCTTAAATTTTATAATACACCAAAAAGAAAATTGGAAGATTTTAAACCTATTAAAGATGGCGAGGCTACCTTATATACCTGTGGACCTACAGTTTACAGCGAACCAACAATTGGTAACTGGACAGCTTACATTTATTGGGATATTTTAGTAAGAACCCTAGAAGCTAACAACTATAAAGTTACTAGAACAATGAATATTACTGATGTAGGGCATTTAGTTTCTGACGAGGATGACGGTGAAGACAAGCTAGAAAAAGGCGCTAGAAGAGAAGGGAAAACGGCCTGGCAGGTAGCAGACTACTATACTGATAGCTTCATAAAAGGTATGATAAGCCTAAATTTAATAAAACCTACAAATTTATCAAGAGCTACCGATTTTATTGACCAGCAAATAGCTATTATTAACAACTTATCATCTAAAGGTTTTACTTACCAAACTAGCGATGGAATCTATTTTGATACTTCTAAATTCCCTAAATATTCCGATTTTGCCCATTTAAATTTAGATGAGCTAAAAGCTGGCGCTAGAGTACACTTTAATCCTGAAAAGCGTAATATTAGTGATTTTGCTTTATGGAAATGGTCACCTGAAAACACGAAAAGAGATATGGAATGGGATTACCTCGGAAAAAAAGGTTTTCCAGGGTGGCACTTGGAGTGTTCTGCTATAGCTTTAAATACTCTTGGAGATTCTATAGATATTCATACAGGGGGTATCGATCATATTCCGGTGCACCATACCGACGAAATAGCACAAAGCGAATGTTACACTGGTAAAACTTTCGCTAACTATTGGCTACATTGCAATCACTTAACTGTAGAAGGTAAAAAAATAAGCAAAAGCCTAGGTAATAGTTATACTCTTAAAGATTTAGAAGAAAAGGGCTATTCACCACTAGTATATAAAATGTTAACCTTGCAAAGCCATTACCAATCTGGCGGAGATTTCAGCTTTACTAATTTAGAAGCCTCCAAAAAACGCTTACTTCACTGGCGAAATATTGCAGCCATAAGGCACCAAATTAAAGGGCAAAGTGAGGGGGATTTTCCAAGCCTAGCAAGTAAACAGCTAATTTTAGAGACTATTAATAATAATTTAGATACCCCTAAAACCTTATCAACCATTGATCAGATTTTTAACGAAATAGATAAAAAACCAATATCTAAAATTAATTATAGTAATCTTGTAGATATATTAGAATTTATTGATCAACTATTAGGTCTAGAGCTATTAACCACTACACCAGATATTTCTGAAGAAGCAAAGAAACTAATATTAATTAGAAGACAAGCTAGAGACAACAAAGATTGGCAGAAATCTGACCAAATTAGGGACATATTATTGCAAGAAAATATTACCCTAAAAGATACTATAGAAAAAACTATTTGGAGCTTTAGAGAATAAAAATAAAAATACCTACATCATAGTAGGTATTTTTATTAATAGCTTGCTTTATCCTATTTTTTTCAAAAAATCTATAATAGCGTCTTTAGCAGGCTCTTTTTGTTCTTCACACTTTCTAGCAAAATACTCTTCAATCATAATTTTGGTGCAAGCTGCAATAGGTATTGAAAGCAGGGCACCTAAAATGCCTAAAACATAAATACCTGTAGTAATAGCTACTACAACTATTAAGGCCGATAGCTGGTTATTTTTAGCTTGAATTAGGGGTGAGATAACATTATTTTCTATTTGTTGATAAACAATAAAGTACACGATAAATACAGCACCAGCAAACGGTACATTAAAGGCAATTATTAAAGCAGATATTACACCAGCAATTGTAGCACCAAACATCGGTATTAAACCAAGAGTTAATAATATAACACCAACAGGTATAGCTAAGTTTATAGGAACATGCATAGTAAAGCTTAAAATAAGCACAACTAAAGCACCTAAAGTACCCGATATAGCACAAACAGTTAATTGGCCGTTTACAAAGCTACTTACAGCTTTATACATTCTACTAGCAATACGTTTATGCCTTTTTTGTTTTTCTCTATCTGAGTATAGCTTCCAAAAACGATGCAACCATGATGGACCTTCTACTAACATTAAGAAAGTCATAGTTAGAATCATAAATAATGAAAAAATCCAATTCACTACAGTACTTAAGCTACCAAATAAAATGTTGCCAATATTTTTAGTAAATCCTTCAGAAAAATCATTCATGGATTGAGAGGCTTTATTAACAACTTCTTTCAAATTATTAGTTTCTACAAATTTACGAAGTGAAGAATTTTCTGCTGTTACATCTGCCACTATTTGTGGGGCGTTAGATATAAACTTATTAGTTTGATCAATTACAGTTGGCGCAATAAAACTAGTAATGGTAGCTAGTATTACAATCATTAACAAATAAGCAACGGCTGTAGCGCCTACTCGGTTTTTATTAGAACCTGGCAATATTTTAGCAATGCGTGATACTGGGGCATTTAAAGCTAATGCTAAAAAGGCCGAAATAACTAGAAGTATAATAGCATCCTTAGCTTGCCAAATGGCAAAACCAAGCAGAATAAAACCAATTACTACAAGCCAAAAACGAACTAATGTTTTTGTGTCAATTTCAATACGAACTTTCATAAGCTATATTATAACATTAGTAGAAGATACCACCAAACAAGGGAGGGAAGATTATTTTTTTCTAGTAAGTACTAATGGTGAAACTTTTAATAGTAAAATTACTGCCAAGAGTACAGCAAATCCACACATTATAGATGGAATACCTTCTATAGTATTTGGGTTAATAATATTGACAAAAGTAGTAGGGACAACAAATACTAAGTAGCCGACTAAAAGCCATTTTAAAGCTTTTATTTTTATAATAGATTCATTAGGTACAATCTTCTCTAAAAATCTAAGTTTGGAAAGAACAATTCTTACAATTTTTCTTGATTCTTTATCGCTAAGCTTCTTAATTTCTTGCCAACAGAAGAATATAGCTACGAGCAACCAACCATAATAATATAAAGCGTATAGCCAGCCAGCAATTTGTGGAACATTAAATACTGAATAGTTAGGTCGGCATGAATCAGCTTGTACGCCATTAGTTACTAATAAGTAATAAGCTATAAAACCAATCATTGTAGCGTAAGCAAATTTTACGCTAAAACCTACTTTTTTACCGGCAATTAAATGTGCTAAGTGGTAGCCTAAAGGAGGAAGCAGGGTAATAGAAACATAACCAAATCGTGCCCATTCAACACCTTTTATGCCAAAACCACCACAAACCATAAACTCGGCAATTTGAAAACCAGCTAAAGCAAAAAGTAAGGTAATAATTAAAGTTCTTTTAGGGCTCTTTCTATATTTAGTTATTACTAATAGCGCAGCAATAGATTCAAACAAGAAAGTTGCAAGCATTACCGTTGGTGAAAAACAATAAAATTTATTCGAATATTTACTAAAAAATTTCTGCATAATGTTGTCATTCTAGCATAAAATAATTATAATTGCGATATGCATATTCGGGCAAAAATTAAGCCAAATTCTAAAAAAGGGCCATTAATAATAAAAACTACTGATGAGAAAGGAGAAATTTGGGAAATATTCCTAAAATCACCAGCTATTGAAGGTAAAGCAAATAAAGAAGTCTGCGAGCTAATTGCTAAAAACTTAAAAGTGGCTAAAACTAAAGTAATACTGGCTAAAGGCCTAAAATCTAAGGTGAAAATTTTTAATATTGACATATAAAAAAAGCTTTGTTAATATATTTATATAAACAACTATGCGGGTTTAGCTCAGTTGTTAGAGCGCTTCCTTGCCATGGAAGAGGCCAGGAGTTAGAGTCTCCTAACCCGCACCATAAATTGCTAATCGTACTACTGTAAGGGCTACCTTGTAGTAGTTTTTTCTTTTGTTTTAAGGGGCACCTACTACAAGGGGTACTCCTTTTGTTATTTCAATTGAGGCGTTGCTTGTTTCAGTAAGGCTTCATAGAGATAAGAAAAACTTTACTAATCAATTTAAACCTTAACAATTTGGTAAAAAGTATGAATATAGGATATAAATTTTCACTTTTATTAAACGAAAACCGCAAAAATAGTAAAGATTAAGGATTGTGAGCCAATAGTTTAATGAACAGTGGAATAATTTCATTAGCTCAGTCGGGCTGATAGGTCACCCACCCTTACTATCGGCCTAGCTGAGCTAATGGAGAAAGAATTTTATGCAAAACACTAATGAAACCGAGTTCGAACAAGAGCTTGAGCGAAATAGTTTTTAGGCTTGAATTGTTTTTTTGATATTATGGTTTTGATGTTTTTTAGAGAGATTATTCTATGGTTTATATAGTTATAATGAAGATGACAGCTAATGGTTCAGTTTGCGCCAACGCATATAATAGTTTAGAAGAATCAAAAAGTATTGTTTACGGAATAAAAGCAGGTTTTCGTAGTGCAGAAATTAATGTTAGACAGTCGCATAGTTATGTTATAACTGTAAACAATGTTGAAATTTGCACTATAGACATTTTAAGTTATAACAAAAAAGATATTGAATTCCATTTAATTAAATATATTGATAATGAACGGCAGGAAACTCGAAGGTTTTCAAGTCGAGAAAATGCTGTAAATTTTATTCATCACATACGAGATAATAATGATTATCAGAAATATACTAGTGAAGATGAAAGTGGAGTTTGGACTTTTCAATACAAATCTGGCGCAAAAGTTCAATATAGCGTATTTTTGGCTATTTATAAAAATGCTAAAAAAACCGTTAAAATAAATGAATATTCCAAAATTTTGGGCGTAAATTCTAATGCTACAGATGAAGAAATTAAGAAAGCATATCGCCAAAAATCAAAAATTCATCACCCCGATACAGGCGGAAATATGCAGGATTTTTTAAAAATTCAAGAAGCGTATGAAAACCTTATAAATGGCCTTGGCGGAACTAATAAAGAAATTTCTCATCGAGAGTTATCTGAACTTTATAATTGTGCTGATTTTGAGCAACTGATAAAATATATACATAGCCTTAATACCAATAAAAAGTCAAGTTATAATCCAGGTAGTCAATTTTTATTAGGTCTTATATTATTTACAATTGGTGGAATTTTATCATGGAGCTCATATAACGCGGCCTATTCTAATGGTGGCGGAACGTATACTGTCTATACGGGATTGATTGTGTATGGTTTATTTATAATTTTTCGAGGTATTTTAGGTATGTTTAAGAGATAGGGTTATAACTAAAACTAAAGTTAAAAATAGAAATGTTATGTATAATATATAGTATACAGTGGTGTAACTATAATGCTAATATTATTCAATCCACTCAAAAACCAACCTTGATTCTGGCGCACAATAAAACTCTTGTGGCACAACTTTATAGCGAATTTGAAAAATTATCAGTTCCAGAGAAATAAGCTATGGCTAAATTCAGACCGCAATATGGAGGGCTTTTTATTTATTTGACATTATTAGTAAAAAATGTTAAAATATGTTTATAAATTTTTTAGTACTTTAGGAGGATCTTACTATGAGAAAGATCAAATATAATAACGTTACAATTGAAGATATTGAATATGCTTTTTTCTTAGACGGCCAAAGAAAAGACCGAAAAAAATTAGAAGTATTATTCTCACTTAAGCCTAGTATTCATAAAACCATAAAGATTTATGAGCTTAGTGAAATAAAATATATTAATGATCAAATTGTAGTGTTAAGAGGAATAGGAAATATGTTATATAGGGTAGGGGTAGACTCTCACATCAAACCAATCCGTTTTCGCATAAAATATAATCACATAACTAAAAAGGTTATTGGCTTTCAGCATTACCCTATAAACTCAGTAGAATAGCTACTAACATGGCCGAGAAATCGGCCTTTTTTATTTTTGCTACTATTGAACTTGTTATTACGTTTATGTATAATAAAAGCATAAAAAATATAGTAATGTAAGGAGAGATAATGTCTAAGAAAAATACCGTTCAAGATCACGGAAGAATTGCCATGATCGTTGCTGGAGGTGTAGCTGCAGTACTTATGCTTATTGCTACAACACCAACTTTTTCAGCAATCGTAGCAAGTATTACTAACAGCGTAAACAAGGTTGTTACTGGTACTTTAACTATGGAAGAAAAATCAGGTAACTCTACTTGTTCAAGCGTTAGCGATGCAAATAATACAGCAACATGTGCAACTATTAATAAATATGGCGATGCTTCAAGAGTAATGGCACCAGGTGAAAGCCAAACAACAAATATTACTTTAAAAAATACTGGTTCAATTAAAGCTACTAGCTTCACTTTAACACCACAAGTATGTAAAACATATAACGATGTAAATACTACTACAGCTTCAAATGTAGATGTTTGTGATCAAATTGATGTTGAGATTAAAGCTGGACAAAATGTAATTTATAATGGCACAGCTAAGAACTTAGCTGCATCAATTAACTTATTGCAAAAATTAAATAAGCAAGAAATTGCACCAAACGAAGCTGTTGATATTACTTTTAAAACTACACTAAAATCTTCAGCAACTAGTGCTCATGCTGGAAAAACTGTTTCTCAGCCACTAGTTTGGCAATTCCAAGGTTAATATAGTATAATCAAGGATATAATGCAGGCTAATAAAAAAACATTATTTTATACATTTACAGTGCTAGGGGTTAGCCTAATAGCCCTAGCACTATTAGCCTTTTTCGCTGGCTTTCGAATTTTTACAGTAGCAACCCCTAGTATGGGCACTACTGCTCCTGTAGGATCATTAGTTATTTCGAAACCTAGCGAAGAATACAATAAAAATGATATAATAACATTTTTACAAAATGGTAAATTTTATACCCATCGTATAGTTAATATAGATAACGATACTACCTTTACTACAAAAGGCGATTTAAACGGTAGTGCAGATGCTTTACCTATTAAAAAAGATCAATTAGTAGGAAAGGTCGTTTTCGTTAATAAATATCTAGGTTGGGTATGGAAAGCTCTTCCATGGATAATTATTGGCTTTACTGTAGTCTACTTATTATCATTTGTTAAAATACGTGAAGATTGGCGTTGGACTTTCAGATTAGTAGGTGGATCAATAGTGATTATGATTATTACGGCCTTTATGAAGCCGTGGTTTAATTTTGAACCTTTAGTAGTTTTACCGCACCATCAAAATGGTGTTAATGTAAAAATAGTTAATACCGGAATTTTTACTTTTAAGGCTGAGGGCACAAAACTTGCTTCTGGTGAAAGTGATATTATTCATGTCACTAAGCTAGATAAGGACGGTCGTTACATACTAGCCCCTCAAGCGGCTATTGGTTTTTGGGGTGTAATTTTCTTACTTCTTTATTGCCTTTCACCCTTAATATTGTCATTCTTTCTACCTGCACCAATTCGTGACTATAAAAAGGTAATTAAAGAGATTAAAGCTGGTAAAAAAATAAAGGTTAAAATTAGCGATAAAGATATTTTGATAGCTGTACTTATAGTGTTTGCGGTGTTAGTAGTATTATTAACACAGTTGTCTACTTTTGCTGTTTTTACATCCGAAATAAAAAATACTAATAATAAACTTAGCACTTGGAATAATTTGCTTTGTCGCCATGCTATGAAAGGTGGAACTATAGATGGCATAAATATACCTAGGGCCTACTTTAGCTATAGTATGAATAATAGCCTAGACATAAATAATGTAGCAGATGATTCCGGTAATAATAGGCTTGCTAGCTGGCACAAGAACCAAACATTAGCTACTGGTGGTGCATGTAATGGAGAAAATAACATTAACACTTCCGTTTTTGATGGTGATCAATGCTTAGTTAATAAAGAGACATTTAATAAACCTAACAATTTCACTATGTCTGTATGGTTTAGAACTGATAGAAATTTAGTTAAAATAGCTGGTCTTACAGACAAAAATACACCTCCTCTTGGACAGGGAAATAATGACCGTAATATCTATATAGAACAAACAGGAAGGGTGGCGTTCGGCTTGTTTCCTGGTAGTCTGAGAGTTGTCTATTCAAAGCCTAATGTTCGCTATGATGACAATCAGTGGCATTTAGTTACGGCTACATTGTCTTCTACTGAAGGCGCAAAACTTTATCTTGACGGAGAGCTAGCTTCATCCGACTCTAATATGAGAAACGGCCAAAATATTAACAATGGTCAGTGGAGAATTGGCTGTGGAAGATCGATTAACTGGCCAAATGCTGATGGAGCGTGGAATAACCTTGCTAGCTTTACTGGACAACTTCAATATTTTAATTATTACGATAGCGTATTGAATCCTGCGCAAGTAAGAGCTATTTATACACTAAAGAATAAGCGAAACTAAATATGAAAAAGAAAAAAAATATAACGCTGAAATCTATAGAAAATCGCCGTGCTAGTTTCGACTACCAATTAAATGCCTCCTTAACTGCCGGCATGAGTCTTAAGGGGGTAGAGGTGAGGGCTATTCGTGATAATAGAGTTAGCCTGAAAGGTGCATTTATTACCATACGCAATAACGAGCTTTGGCTTAATAATGCTAGCCTTTCTTTAAAAAATACAGGCGAAGGCAAAAGTGAAACTACTATTGATACTTCACCGAAAAAATTGCTAGTTAATAGGAAAGAACTAGATAAGTTATCCCTAGAAAAACAAGCTGGTATGACTATTGTACCTATTAGAATACTCAGTGGTGGAAGGTATATAAAAATAGTAATAGCTAGTGGTAAAGGCAAAAAGAAGTTTGATAAAAGGGAAGCTTTAAAACAAAAGCAAAGCAATAGAGAAAATGCTAAACTGTTAAAAAATTATAGATAAAAGGAGGGTAGAAGAAATGAAAAAAAGGTTTTACTATTATAGAAGTAGTTTTAGCTGTAGCTGGACTAATTTTTATAATGATCTTTTTAGACCTGCCAGCCTTGCAGCGTGCCGAGAGAAATAATGAAAGAAAACAGGAAGCTTCTAGAATTTTAGCAGCTATAAATGAATATAGATGGATAAAAGAAGAATATGAATATATTTAGTTGGAATATAAACGGCATTCGTGCTGTAGAAAAAAAGGGAAGTCTTGGTAGCTTTATAGAAAATAAAAACCCCGATATAGCCTGCTTTCAAGAAATTAAAATTGATGCTACTTTACTTAGTAAAGAGGATTTTAAAGATAAATATAATCAGTACTACCAATTTTACAGCCACGCCGATAAAAAAGGGTATGCTGGAACATCTATTTGGACTAAAAAAGAACCAATTAGAGTTATTTATAATTTCCCTAAAATAATTATAGATAAATATAATTTAGCAGATTCTTTTGGTGATATGACTAAAGAGGGGAGAATATGTGGGGTTGAACTGGAAGATTTTTGGCTAATAACAGTATACACCCCTAACACTAAAAATGATTTAGCAAGGTTAAAAATAAGAGAACAGTGGGATAAGGCTTTCTTAGATTTTATAAAAGGTCTAGAAAAAGGAAGCTTTAAAATTGCTAATTTTAGTGAAAAAAATATTCAAAATGTTAAACAAGAAGACGACAATATGTCTGCAAAGCCAGTAATTTTTTGTGGCGACTTAAATGTAGCTCACCAAGAAATAGACCTATCTAACCCTAAACAGAATAAAGGAAAACACGGCTTTACTAACGAAGAGCGAGCAGGATTTAGTAATTTTATAGCCAATAATTTAGTTGATATTTATAGAAAAGAAAACCCAACCCAAGAAGGCATTTTTACTTGGTGGAGCCATTTTGCAAAAAGTAGGGAAAGAAATATAGGTTGGCGTATTGATTATTTTATAATATCCAACAGTATAGTAAGCACTAAGGTTAATAACGCTTTAATTCATAATGATATTTTTGGTAGTGACCATTGCCCAATATCCATAGAGGTAAAATAGTGAATAACAACTTTAAATACTGGCAAGTACAAAGCAATAAACTATTATTCCCTGACATTGCTTGGAATAAACCTGAGCAAAAAGCTATGGCTGGCAAGCTACTTATTGTGGGCGGTAATAAAAGCACTTTCTTAAGCTTAGCTACCACCTACGATATAGCTTTTAAAACAGGTGTTGGCGAAGTAAAAGTTTTAATTCCAGACACCTTAAAAAAAATTATAAAAATTAACAATAATGATGTTATATATACACTTTCTAACCCATCAGGAGGGTTTTCTAGTAGCTCGCTAGATGATATAAAAGCAGGTGAGAAGTGGGCTGACGCACTCTTATTCATAGGGGACATAAATAAAGATTCTGAAACAGCTGTTGTATTTGAAAAATTTTTACTGGAATCAAATAAGCCTGTGCTTATAGCTAGAGATAGTGTAGATATATTAATAAATAGTTTTACTGAACTATTAGAAAAACCAAATATTACTATTTTTGCAAGTTTTAATCAATTGCAAAAAATTTTTAAAAATACTTTCTTCCCAAAAGCCTTAACTTTTTCAATGCAATTTAATAATTTAGTAGATACTTTACACAAGTTTACTTTATCATACCCTTGCCAAGTTCTAACCTTGTATCAAGATAATGTTGTTGTAAGTCTAGATGGAGAAGTATATTCAATGCCTATTTCTTCAAAAATTAATAACGGTAAGGTAACACCTTTAAAAATTTGGACAGGTGAAATACCAGCTAAAGTTATAAGCTACCAAATATGGAATAAGGATAAAGCTAAGGCTTCAATTACTTCACTAGTGGATTAATTTTGACTTTTAAATCTTAAGTAGTTACAATATGAATAGGGGATAATATGAAAAATAAAAATGCAAATAAAAGAAAAATTTTAAGTATTCATTTCAAACACAAACAAACAAAATATATTTTAATTCTATTATTTATATTGCTAGTTTTAGCAATTACTTTTCTTGTTATCAATTTAAATAAGAAACAAGAAAATGCAGCAGTAAATAAGCCAGCTGAGGTGAAAGTTGAAAAGAAAGAAGAGAAACTGCCACCGCAAAAAATATACTCTTCACTTCTAGGTATGGAACTAAAAAATAAAGAGGAATTACAAAAACCAGTATTAGGGGTAATGATAGAAAATTCTGTTCCTGCTAGGCCACAATCTGGACTTAAGGACGCTGAAGTAGTTTTTGAGGCAGTGGCGGAGGGTGGAATTACACGCTTTTTAGCTTTATATCAACATAATACCTCTAATTTAATTGGACCAGTAAGAAGCCTACGCTCTTATTATTTAGATTGGGTTGGTAGCTATAATGCCTCTATAGCTCATGTGGGTGGATCTTACGACGCTTTAATTAGAGCTAGAGATGGCCATCATAGAGACATGGATCAATTTTTTAATGACGGTACTTTTTGGCGATCTAGGGATAGATACGCCCCACATAATGTATATACTACAACTAGTAATTTGCACCAATTAGCTCAAAAATATAATTGGAACAGTTCAAATTTCCAAGGTTTTTCACACCGAGACGACAACAAGAAAATTCAAAAAGATGCTAAGCAGGTAAACATTACTATTAGTGGTTATTTATATAATTCTAGCTATAATTATAACCAAGAATGTAACTGCTATCTAAGAAACCAGGCAGGTTCACCACATTTAGATAGAGAAAAAGGTCAAATATCACCAAAAGTATTAATTGCTATGAAGATTAATAATGGTAGGGCTAGCGATGGTTACCACACTAATTATCAAACTATCGGCTCAGGGGAGGCTATAGTATTTCAAGAAGGCAAGGCCATGGCCGTAGAATGGCATAAAGATAGCGAAAATTCACCACTATATTTTAAAAAAGACGGCAAAAATTTTGAATTCATCTCTGGTCAAAAATGGATAGTAGCTATAGGTAATTATGACGGCAATATGAGTTGGCAGTAGTAATATGTTATAATTAAGCTATATGAGTGACAACAAAAATAAAATTAAAAAATATTGGCAAAGTATAAATAAAAAAGCATTATTATTAATTTTTTTTAGCTGGTTTGTACTTCTAACACTATTTATACTATTTTGTCTGTTTAGCAACGTAAATATAGCCAATTTTTACGCCGTATTGTTTATTGCTCTAATTTTTATTAGTATATTTTTCTTTCAATACTCTATATATACACTATTTATTAAACCTCATAAGCAATTATTAGATATAATTATGAACCTTACGTTTAACACACAGGCAACTGAAACGCCTATAGAAGCAATACAAAAACATAATAATTTCAGTGAGGTTTTAAAGTTCTTGTTAAAAGCCGATACTAGAGATATTAAAAAAACATTTAAAGCAACTATACCTAATAGTAGCATAGAATCAATTTTAGAGAAATCACCTATAGGATGGTGTATTTTAGATAAGCACGGCAAAGTAGTTAAAGCTAATGCTTCTGCGCCAGATATAGAGAATTTAGCATTTACAAATCAGCCAACTATAGCCCAGTGGATTAATGATAGCAAAAAAAATGAAATAACAGCCACCAAGATATGGACAAGGATAGCCAATAATCCGATAGACGAAAATTCAAAGCAATATTTTTATGATATTGAAGCTCATTTCAGAAAAGATTGTGAAGATATGACATTCTTAATTTTTATAGACAAAACTGAACTTTACCAAGAAGACCAAGGAGACCTAAACTTTATTGCTTTTGCAGCCCATGAATTAAGAGGACCTATAACTATTATTCGTGGATATCTTGAAATATTAATTACAGAAATCGGCTCAGGACTATCAAATGAACATATTGAATTATTTGAAAGGCTAACAGTATCAGCAAATAAACTTAGTGGATATGTAAATAATATTTTAAATGTATCACGATTAGACCAAAATCGCCTATCTTTTACTATATCTGAACACAGCGTAGATGAAGCAATAAATTCTATAAAAGAAGATATGATTTTAAGAGCTACTTCCCAAAATAGATTAATTGAATTTGATATTCCTGAAAAAATACCAACTATAGGAACAGACCTTTCTGGGTTTAGTGAAGTTTTAACAAACTTAATTGATAATGCAATAAAATATAGTAACGACGGAGGTTTAGTAAAAATTACCACAGAAAAGGTTGGCAATTTTGTAAATATCAAAGTGCAAGACTGGGGGATTGGTATACCTTTAAATGTAATGCCTAACCTTTTTCAAAAATTCTACCGTAGCCATAGAAGTAGGGAAACTGTAGCTGGAACAGGTATTGGCTTGTATTTATCTCAAGCTATAGCCACTAAAATGGGTGGAGAAATATCTGTAGAAAGTACAGAAGGGGAAGGGTCAATTTTTACTTTCTCAGTCCCCATATATAAAGCTGTAGCAAACCAATTGCAAAATAAGGATATGAATATTATTGGACAAAGTAGTGGTGGATGGATAAGAAATCATGGAAAGGTAAAGTAGAAGCGTAATGATTAAAAATATTTTATTAATAGAAGATGATCGTTTTATTGGCGAAATGTATGTACGTAGCTTAACAATGGCTAATTACAGCGTTGAATGGGCCGTAGATGGTAAAGACGGCCTTGTAATGGCTAGAAATAAGACTTATGACCTTATTATTATTGATATTATGCTACCAGAAATGAAAGGGGATGATATACTAAACGAGCTAAGAGGTGATGCTGATTATATCCCTAATACAAAAGTTTTAATTATGACCAACTACCAACAAGATGAGGAGAGCAGGAACGCTATAGCTAACCATGCTGACGGATATTTGATAAAAGCCGATATAACACCACATAAACTACTAGATATAATTAGCAAATTATAGAAAATAACTTTTTATTTTATTGTTTAATTTTTGTTTACCATTTAAGTTATAGTTTTGCAATATTATAGATTATATTAGTAGGAATAATAAAAATAACATTTACATTATTCACTTATTTATAATATTGGCTTGATTTAAAATTAAATTCATTTGAAGCTTTATTAACTTTATTAATTTGATTTGAAAAGTTATTAACTTGTATACTAAATAATATCCAGAAAATAATAGCTACTATAATAGGAACTACGAGAATTAAAACTATAATTAATAACTTATTATTAATTTTAGATAATAATAAATTGTTAGCCATTAATATTTCATTATCGGTATATTGAGAATTTTTTTTTAATTGTTCTTCATTCATAAGCATATTATAGTTTGTTTTAGTCCATGTTGCAAGGTAGTCGCTTAGCCGTGTAATAGCACGCGCTTTGTAACAGAGTCTGTTGAATTTATTGCTACCGAATACATGTTTTCTCCACTTAAAACCAACCTTTTGTGAATAAAACAGATATTAGCATTCGCCAAATGTATATATTTTATCCTTTTTAAATTTAAAATTAATATAAAGGGCAGTTTAAAGACTTGCCCAAGGTCTAAAGATTAAGCTTTTACTTTTGAGAATTTTTTCAAAAGACGGAAAGCTAAACCAACGCCAAGAGTAAAGCCTAATAGGGCAATAATGATTGGCATGTTGCTTGTTAGAACACCTGTTAGACTTTCAATAAGCTTAGTTGCAGTGTCTTGTGGAAATATATTCATATGAGTTTATACCTCTTTTTTATTTTTTTATTATTTTTTTGTTCGCTTTTTGTTTAATTGGATAACGCCGACCTTTTACATATTTTCATTATCCTCCAAGAAGTTTTCAGGTTTTGGCATTGAAGATAAGATTAATAATTTTGCTTTAGACTTGTTAGATAATTTAAGCTCTAAGATTTGATCTGATCCATTAAGGTTTAGACCGAGTTCTAGAACATGGTAACTAATGATTTGTTTATTTTCTGGATTAATAAATTCTTTAGGTGAAATGTGAGCAGAGTAGATCCGATTTAAAACATTTATTTTTTCTGATTGATTGTTTTGCATTTTTTTATCCTTTCAAAACAGTTTAATTATATATCTTAATTATTATATTCCCATGTCGCACAATATACCTTTTGCGACATATAAGTAAAATTAAAAAGATGATTAAGAATACATGAAGTTTAATGACAAAAAATAAGTTTTTAAAAGTTTACATCTAAAATATTTATTTTGTTAGATTATTATAAACTAATATCGTTACCTAACTACTATTTAGTTATGTTTTGTGTTTCTTATCCATTCTCATATAGCATTCATATAGTTCTCTATACCTCTATAGCTTATAAAAGTGCCCTGAGAAGCTTTAAAAAATTAGGGGAGTTAGTAATATATGATTTTTAATTAAAATTATTTTAAATATTTTTAATTAATTTATTTTATTATTTTTATTAACAATATATAAATCATCTAAACTAGCTATAGATGTATTAAAAAGTTTTCCACATTTTTTTAATTTTTCGCTTCCCTGTCTTACCCTATTTTTTGACAATTTGACTTTTTATTTTTTAATATTATAATATAGTTTTTTATACCCTGCTATATTCAATATGCATTTTAGTCAAAGAACAAAAAGCGAACAAAAAAATAATTCTACCCTATTTATGTTTTACATATTACTCTAGTTTTATTTTAAAACATTGTCCTACATTAATTTATTACCTTTTTAAAAAAACTATCTATAAAAATCTATTTATAGTATCCCCTACCTTCCACCCTTAAGTCTAGGTACTTTAAAGTTATATGGTGTTTATTAAAGTAATCAATTGCCTTTCTTAAATTTGCAATTTGTCCTTCAGCAGAATCACTGCTTGATAATTTGATAATATAATTTAATCCTTCAACCTTTAATTCTACCTGTCTAAGGCTAATAGGAGGAATACGAACCTGAGTGATATGAATATTATTTTTTCGACTAGCAGAAATAACTTTACCAATAAAGCTCAAAAATGAAGAGCTGGCAACGGTTTTACCATCTTTTATAGATATACCGCTTTCATCATGAACTGATATTTCTGGTTCTTTAGCTGATAGATTTTTTTCAAAAGCTATTCCGTCAGAGTCTACATATAATGTTTTACCTTCAACAACCCAAGAGGCTACAGGTTCTCGAAATAAGATTTTAAATTTATATTTAGATATGCCTGTAATAGATATATCTTCAATATCTTTAACTTCTGGAGTGCTAGATTGTAGCTTTTTAATTAATTCTTTTTTATTTAAAAAACTAATTACTCTTTCAATGGGCCTTTCAGTAAAGTAGTCGTTAATAATTTTTGAATATCTTTCGCTATCTAAGTTGACATTATTTTGATCTGCTTTAGATACGCTAAAACTAGCGATAAATTGCCCTAAAAATATAAAAATTAAAATAGACAAAAAAGCAAGAACCGATAAAAAGAAACTTATTTTACGGCGTCTTATTGCTAGTTTCTTATTTTTAGCTCTTTCACTTTGTTCTTTTTTATATCCAGAAATAGCCTCGCCACGTCTAAAATTAGCATCACGATTTTCTCTCCTTGCTAGTATTTCAGCTCGTAGCTCACGCCTTGTTTTAGGCCTCTCCTGTTGATCTTTCATTAGTAATATAATTATACCATAAGCATTATTTATTAGCTATTTCAAGTATAATACTAGCCATATCGTCTGCAGCTTTTGGCTTAGCAAATTTTACAAACTTACAACTCATTTCTTCCATTTTCTTAGGGTTAGATATTAGTTTTAAAATCTCATCACTTAATTTATTAGGGTTATCTTCAATTTCATCATCGCTAACAATAATAACTGCTTTATTCTTGGCGTAAACCTGGGCATTTTTAAGCTGATGTCCACCAGTTAGACGAGCATTTGGTACAAGTATAGTAGGTTTAGCTAAGCTAGATAATTCTAAGTTAGATGTAGCTCCAGCCCTAGCTACAACAATATCTGCAGCAGCTAAATATTGCCACATATTACCAGCTATAAAACCTTCTAAGTAAAAATCTTTTATTTTCTTATTTTCTGTAATTTCTTTCAATTCTTTATACTGACCCATTCCACTAATAAGTAAAATTTGTGTTTTTTTTGCTAATTTACTAGCTTCCTTTACTATAGCATTGTTTAGTCTTGCTGCACCTAGCCCACCTCCAGTAACTACTATTAAGGATTTTGAAGTATTAAATCCTAAGACTTTCTTTAATTCTTTTCTTTCAGCTAGATTATAAGGCTTGAATTCTTTTTTAATTGGTATTCCTACATAAGTAGATATATCTTTAGGGTAATTATAAAATTCTAACGGAGCTCCTGTTGCAATTCTTTTAGCAAAACGGCTAAGAATACGGTTAGCAAGACCTGCGTGTGCGTCGGAGTCATGAATAACTATAGGTATTCTTAAAATATGAGCTGTTAATCCTACCGGAACACAAACAAATCCACCTTTACAGAAAATTACATCTGGCCTCTCAATAATTAATTTACAAAAAGATTGAATTATTCCCATAATAATACGGAACATATCTATTATATTATTAAATACTATACTAGGAATAGCCAGGTGCTGAAAAAAAGTTAAATGATTATAGCGACGAAATTTGCCACTATAAATAGTAGAAACTTTTATATTGCCGTTAAATTCTGATTGCATAATTTTAAAGGCTTGTGGACCAAATTTTTTATCACACCAAAAAGACAGTTTAATATCCTTATTTTTATTTAATAAACTCTTAAAAACTGCTACGATGGGTAGAACGTGCCCCCCTGAGCCTCCGCCTACTGCGAGAATTTTCATTCTTATCCTCCTCATTTATATCTTTTACAACAGAATGGTTAGTATAACTAGAAATATTAAATGCTAGTCCTAGGACAAACATAATAAACACAATGCTTGTGCCACCGTAAGATACTAATGGCATAGTAATCCCTGTTAGTGGAGCAAGGCCTGTCATAGCAAAAATATTAATAATTGTATGGATAGAAAACCAGCCGGCAGCTCCAGCAGAAAGAATACGAGAAGCTGGATTTTCAGAATATGCAGATACTCTTAAGAGCCTATAAATTAATGCTACAAAGAGTAATAATATTAAGGTCATCCATATAAAACCAAACATTTCACTCATTACGGCAAATACTGAGTCGTTAATAACTTCCGGCAAGTAACCTGTAGCCTGCACAGAATTTCCAAGACCTAGACCTAAGACTCCTCCAGACCCAATTGCTATTTTTGCATGGCAAATATGGTAGTCATCCCCAGCTTCTTTAGAAGCAAGGTTAGAGCAATCAGTATTCATAAAGGTAGCAATGCGTGATATACGGTGTGGCGCTATAGCAATAGCAGTAATAACAAGTACACCAATTATAGTTAAGAATATTCGGATGTTCGCCTTATTAATTCCAGCCACAAAAAACTGAAAAGCAATTATGGCGAGTGCTGATAATGTAGTACCTAAATCGTTTTGAAAACCTGCAACAATAATAATCATTAATAGTACTAGAATACCTGATGGAAGAATAGTTTCTTTCCAATCGTTAATTTTGCCTAAAGATGCTTTAGCACCAAGAAAAACTGCTAACGAAATCATTAAGCCTACTTTCAATAATTCAGCTGGCTGGAATGATAAAAGCCCTATTTTATACCAACGACAAGCTCCTAGCTTACAATCAGCCAAAGGTATATTGAACTTACCCATAACAGCTAAAAGTATGCAAAGTATATAACCTGCTATTAAAAATTTGCCTGAATGTCTATAAATAAAGGTAATTGGCAGATTTTTTGCTACTATAAAGAAAAGTAGCCCTGCTCCAATATTAAAAAGGTGTCTAAAAAAGAAAAAGTAAGTAGAATAGTGAGCATCATTATTTTTATTTAAGAAAATGGCTCTTTGTGGACTAAGTGAGTACATAACTACTAACCCTACACAAATTATTAAAACAGTAAAAACTAAGATCGAATAATCTGCTTTATGTTTACGGATGTTTTTTAACCCATCTAAATCTGGTCTTCTATGCTTATCTACTTGAATTTCATCCCAAGCTTTTAGAGTTGGATTTTTTATTAAAATGATAAAAAGATCAATTACTAGTTTTTTAAAAGCAATTAAGAAACCGTTGCTTATTTCTTGAAAAAATAAGCTAAATGCCTCAGGCACGCTACTACTATATTTCGGTTGTGGCCTATAGCCATATCTACTATTCCTTCGCCTTGGGCTATTTTGCATATTCTAAAAAATCCTATATTCAACTAGTGCCATTATAATACCAATAAAAGCAAAAACTGTAGCTACCACCCAAAAACGCATAGTAATCTTAGTTTCTTCCCAGCCTTTAGCCTCTAAATGGTGATGGATTGGCGCTGCAATAAATATTTTACGATGAAAGATTTTTTTAGAGAGAATTTGAATAGCACTTGAACCACCCTCTACCACAAATATAAAGCCAATTACAGGGAGTAACAATAAGCTGTTAGTTAACATAGCCACAACACCCAAGGAAGTACCCCAAGCAAAAGATCCTACATCACCCATAAAGAATCTAGCAGGATAAATATTAAACCACACATATGCTAGTAATGTACCTAAAACGGTAAAACAGAAAAATCCTAGATTTGCCTGCCCTTGAACAAGAGCAATAATGCCAAAAGCTCCAAAGCTAGTCATAAGTAAACCACCTGCTAAACCATCTAGTCCATCAGATATATTTACGGCGTTACTGGTAGCAACAACAGCAAATACAAAAAGAGGTAAAATTAACCAGCCAATATTAATATTGCCGATAAATGGAATCATTACATATGTATAGCCTAATTTATACCAAAAGAACCAGCCTAGCACTAAGCCAACAAAAATAATCATTGCGAATTTAATTGGCGCACGAAGACCAGCATTTTTACGGTCAGTCCCCCATACATTAAGTATGTCATCAATTAAGCCAATAGCTGCACCACCAATAAGACCAGCAAGTGGCAGCCAAGTTTGTTCACGCGTTAAATTAAAGGCAAAAGTTAAAATAGTAATAGCTACTACTGCAATAACTCCTGCCATAGTAGGTATATTTCTGGCTATTTTTTTAGCATGTAATTTACTAACAATTTTTAATTTTTCACCAGTAACAGAAGCTGTTTTTTGTTTTTTCCAAAATTTATACTTATAAGCAAAAAAAGTATAAATTGGAGTTAATGCCATTGATAGTATAAAACCACCAAGACTAAATAGTGCTGCAATAATTAATTGATGTGTTAGACCGTTCATAATTATCCTTCCGTAGGTTTAACTTCTAAATAATTTAACATCCAGTTTGATATATCTGTAAAAATCGGGCTTGCATCACTATGACCTTGTAAGTTCTGATTCTTACCCCAAACTGCAACCATTATAACATATTCACTTTGTTTACCACCACCAAAACCTAGGTAACTTCCTATTGTTTGGTTATCTACATATTTACCATCAATTAAGGTTTGTGATGTTCCTGTTTTTCCACCAATATTATAGCCTTTACTGTCTACACCTCCCCTATTAGCATTAGCTCGTGCACTAATTAAAATTTGTTTAATTTGTTTGCTCGTATCTTCTGAAATAACATTTCGTCTATGAATTTGTGCTTTATTTTTTTCAAACGCACCTTCTTGTGTTACTTCGCCATTAATTAAGCTAGGCTTATAAAGGTTTCCGCCGTTAATTAATGATGAAAAAGCAGTAGCAGTTTGTATCATGGTCGTATCCATACCTTGCCCAAAAGTCATATTAGAATAGCGAACGTTATTTCCCTCTACCTTATCGGGAGAAATCACGGTACCTGTACTTTCAGCAACTTCTATACCTGTTTTTTTACCTAACCCAAAACGATTATGTAAATAATCATAAATAGTATTTCTTGATTTATTATCAATCATCCCATTACTTCCTAGCCTATTAGCTATAGTAACCATACCTGTATTTAAAGAATAATTCATGGCTGTTTGAAAAGTAATTTGACCAGTATGACCTAATACTGCGTTCTTAATAGTTCGATCTTCAACCTTAATAAAATCTGCATTATAGTAAGTATCTTGCCCCTTAGCAACCCCCTCATTTATGCCCATTGCCATAGTAAAAGACTTAATAACTGATCCATTCTCGTAAGGCATAGTTACTGTGTTATTATTAAAAACAGATCCGTCTTTTACTTCTCCAAATTTAGAAGGGTCATAAGTTGGATAGTTCGCCATAGCTAAAACTTTGCCATTATTTGGGTTCATAACTAATACTGAACCATTTTTCATACCTTTTTTTTGCATATGTTTTTGCAATACTCTCTCGGTTTGTGCTTGAATATTACGGTCGATAGATAATACTATATTTTTACCGTTTACTGGCGGCCTTTCTATATTTTCGGAGCCAATAACTAAAGGCGCACCTAACACATCCTTAGCCGTTTTTAGTAAGCCATCTTTACCGGTAAGCTCTTTATTAAAAGATGATTCAATGCCATATTTACCCCCTTCATAATTAACAAAACCTAACACCTGGCTAGCCAATTGTCCTTCAGGATAAACTCTTCTTGATACTGGTTCTAAGCCTATATAAGGGTTCTTTTTAGAGGTAATAGCGTCAGCTTGTTTATGACTTAGCTTAGTTGCTACAACTTCATATCTGGAATCTCTCTTCTCAAAAGCGTCTTCAATATTTCCTTTCAAATTTCCTCCAGCAACTTCGCGCAATAATTTTATTGCCTCAGCCTTCGCTTTTGGGTTATCCACTTTTGGATCAATAAAGACCGTATAAATAGTTTCATTCATAACTAACTTTATAGGTTTTTTGCCGTCCATAGCATAAATTAATCCACGATGGGCTGGAATAGTGTCCTGTTTAATCTGTTCACGATTTGCTAATTTTTTATATTCACTACCTTGAATAATTTGTAAATAAAAAAGTCGGATAACAATAATAGCGAATGCTAAAAAAATAAAATTAGCTAATATTGTTATTCGACTTGCAGATTGAAAAACAGATTTCATAAATAATATTTTATCATACTTAAGCTTAAGCTATAAAATTACTCGGCGTAATTTACAGCAACTGGAGTTGTTAGATTCTTAGCAACTTCACTATGTTCAATATTAGAAAGAGCTGTAAGGCGTGCGTTCTCAACTTCTAGGTCAGATTTTTTAACTTCTAATTCTGCAATTTTATCATCTATTTTCTGAATTTCATTTCCATATATGGATGGCTTAGAGGTACTTGTCAAAAAACTAATACCTAAACTAGCAAGCAATAAAGCAATCATTACAAAACGTGAAGCAATACCAATTTTAGCAGTTGGCTGAAAAATTGCGATATTAGAATTACGTCCGTATGACCTTGTGGAAGTTTGTCTTCTACGACGAGTGCTGTATGTTGAAGTTTGTGTCCTTGCCATTTTTTATTTTCTTTTATTTTTAATTTTTATTACGGTTTATATATTTTAAATAATTGCAGTTTTTAAATAAAGCACCAACCAGTTCTAGCTGGTGCTTTATTTTGATAAAATTAATTAACTTCTTTTTTAGCGAAAGTTAACTTTTACGCGTGAAGACTCGTTTGCGTAACTTACTTTGATTGTTTTTGGCATCTCGCCTCCTTTTTTTGGTTTTTATTTTCTAATCGAAACACGTAATTTAGCACTACGCGATCGTGGATTGTGAGCATCTTCTACTGCACCACTTACAGGCTTTTTTGTGATAAATAAGAAATTAGACTCAAGCCCCATTAAGGAATCTTGCTTAAAATAATTTTTAACAAGCTTATCTTCAAGGCTATGAAAAGTGATAATACCTACCCTGCCACCTGGATTTAACATTTTTGGTAACAATAGTAGCATCTTTTCAATCTGCTCTAATTCTTGATTAACAGCAATCCTGATTGCCTGAAATGTGCGAGTTGCTGGGTGTGTTTTTTGCCACCCACCTTTATGTACACTTAAAATCAAATCAGCTAATTGAGTAGTTGATGTTATTGGATTTTTCTTTCTAGTTTCTATAATTTTATCAACTATGCGTTCAGAAAATTCTCGTTTTTCTTCACCAAACTCAACTAAAATTTTTAACAGTTCTTTTTTAGAGTATTTATTAACTATATAGTTTGCAGTTAGCTCTTGAGATGGATTCATTCGCATATCTAAATCGCCATCGCGTAAAAAGGAAAACCCTCTTTCTGCAATATCTAGCTGAGGTGACGAAACACCAAAATCAGCTAAAATAATATCGAACTTTCTACCTTCTCTTACTAACTGTTCGGATGCCGATAAAAAATCAGAATGAATCATTCTGGCGCCTTTCTCTATAAGGAAGCCAAGCGAATCTACAGCATTCTGATCACGATCAACAAGTACCGATTGTGTATAATTTTTAGTTACAGCTAAAAAATTGCTAGCATGTCCACCATAGCCTGCGGTTAAATCTAAATAGGATTCACCTATTTTGGGCTTAAGATGATCAAGGCTAGCTTGTAATAGAACTGGTATGTGAACTGATTTTTGCATTGTAATCTTCCTTAAAGTCAAGTACCCGATGGTTAAACTTTTTGTTTTTGTAAAAGTTTTTGTTTTTTGGGTTTTAAAATTATAAGTCGACATTTTTTGCTTAACTTGTAGTTAACCATATTGTCGTTTGAGAGACTTATATATGAGGTGGAGTTTTATTTTTGGGAGGTTTTAGAATGTACTCCGCCCTTTATTTTATACTGGTTGACGGAAAAAGTCCAGCTGTCTAGCCACCGGATATCCGACTTCAAGTCCAATTACAATATTTATTTTAAGGAACTTTTATTTTTGATTTTAGTGGATTTGTTTGTTTTGGTCGCTTTCTGCTTTCCACTGACTTTATTGTAAAGCTTATTAAAAATTTAAGCAATACCTTTTTTGACAAAATATTGTATTGCTATTGTAATTTTATATATATTTTTCCACAATCATGTGTAAAAACAAGTATTAAAACAGATATGAAGCAGTTTTCCACAAATTTACTAAAAAATGTTGAAAACTCCATATAAGGCAAAAGCCTCGCTATTAGCGAGGCAAGAAAGCATGTACTAACGCCATATCGTAATGTGTTGTGTACTGTAATATAATCCAAGTGATAAATACTACAAGATTGATAGCTAATGATAATACTAGAACTGCACTACGAAAATCTTGAACAGATTGGTCAACTACCACTTCCCCATCTTCAGTAATATGTATACCGTTATTAGTTAGAAGTTTTTTAGCTTTTTTAATTTCTTGATCTTTTTTTGTAACTTTCTTTACTTTATCATCTTCTTTTTTAGTTACTTTAGTAGTTTTTTTAGCTTCAACTTGTTTCTTAGTTGCCATTTTTTATTTTTCCTTTTTTATTTTTTGACTTTATTTAATCTTAATTGTTTTGTATGTTTTTATATTAGCATAATTATATTAAATTGTCAATATATTTATGTTTAATATATTATACAACTTTCTTATACGTTGTCATTATTATCTGTTCGCTTGACAAAATGATATTTTATTTTTTATATTTTTTTGACATAAATATATTTTATTATATAGAATAAGTTACTTCTGTATCTATCTTAAGATAATAAAAAAAGGCATCCAGCTGCCTTCTTTTTATTATTATTCTCCTCTGCTCTTATTATTTAGCTCTAAATAATGTCATCGCTAAAATGCTTTTGAAGACGCATTTTTATTGAATTAGGATGACGACCTAGCTGAGTACTAATATATTCAATATTATTGCCTGTTTTAAATAACCTTTTAAGCTCTGCATCATCTGAACTTTTCCAAGGCCTATAGGCGTTCGGAAATTGTTTTCTCATATTTTCCAACTTCTCTTTCCAAGAAGTTACGCTTTTATTTTGTTTATTATAATTATTTTTTTCAATAGTAATTCCCTTGGCTCTTTTTTCGGCAATCTCATTTAAATACAAGAACTTCTTTTCAGCTTCTAGGCTTTTTTGTTTAAGAACTTTATCTATTTTACTAGCTTCATCACTGACAAGTAATGCTTTTTTATTAATACCTATTAAATAGATCTTATCTAGTGCTTTAACTCGAGATAAGGCTACATACCCCATACCCTCAGAAAAAGCTTTCTGTAGATTTATTTTAGCAGAGTCTAAAGTCATACCTTGGGATTTATGAATAGTTATAGCATAAGCTAACCTTAGTGGAATTTGCGTAATGGAAGCCCGTTTTTTATCACCATCTCTTAATTCCCAAGATTCAGGAACTACAGTTAAAGTTTTTCCATTTTTAAAAGCAACTATAGGATATTCGCTATACTTTTCAAAATCAATAACTTCACCTATAGACCCATTTACATATTGATGGTTTTGTGAATTTCTAACAGCCATTACTAAAGCACCTTTTTTAAGACGTAAAAATTCTGGAGCTAAAACAGACTTCTGTAGTGTTGCTACGTAATTTTTAGCACCTGTAGTAGTTTGCTGATAGGTAAATTCTTTTTCAGATATATCTGCTAGCTTGCTTTCATTAATGATATCTACATCTATATTAGTGGTATGAAGCTCTGTAATATCCTCCAAATCTAGTGGAAGATCGTCAGAATTTAGCCTACTCAGTAAAGCCTCTGCATGCCGTCTTCTTACATCGCCCTCTCGAATTGCATTTAAAATATCTATTAGCTCATCAGATTTTTGCCTATAATTTTCTTCCAGGTAACAAATTGTAAAATTCGCCTCCCTCCATACATTAGAGCGAGTGACAAAATTACCCACTCTATTTATACCTTTATTAATAGGAGGCAATTGAAAGAAATCTCCACATAGAACAATTTGAATTCCACCAAATGGCTGATCTTCCTGCTGACGAATCCGACGGCAAACATCATCTACCATATCAAGGCGAAAATCGTGCAACATTGAGATCTCATCAATAATTAAAATATCAGTTTTTTTAATAGTTTCTTGCCTTACTTTAGACATTTTATCAATAAATTTAGGAGTAATATAATCATGAATGCCTAAACCACTCCAGGCATGAATTGTATTACCGTTTAAATGTGTTGCAGCTAAGCCTGTAGTGGCAGTTACAGATATTTTTTTTCCCATGCTACGAGCAATATTAATAAACTGGTTTAAGGTATAAGTTTTTCCACTACCTGCAGCACCAGTTAAAAATACATTTTCGCCATTTAGCATAATTTCTAAAGCTAAAGCTTGTTTCATAATTGAGGTCTTAACCTTCTATCATTGTTCGTGGCGGTTCGCCGTCAGGCTCATCTAGTAGTTTTTTGGCCCTAATTTCATAGCGTTTTCCAGTTACTTCACTAGTAATATAGTCTTCATTAATTAAGTTTACGAACATATCAAGGTCATACTTATCCATAATGATGATAGCCCCATTATCGTCAGTCATTAGTTCTAATTGCATATCGTCAGCATATTCTATAACCTTTTCTTGTGGAATTTCACCAATATCTGCCATTTTTTGCAATTTAGTAGCAACTTTACGATTCTCCCTTACTAAGGTTTGTAGATCTAAGCCATCAGGAAAACTTAACTTATATTTTGATTCAATTTCGGCAACTTTTTGATCAGCTATAACTTGTTTTTTATAATCATAGTTAAATAATTTTTCAAATTTTGATTGGTTGAAAATAAAAATATCATTCTTAATGATTAATACTTGGTTATCTGGCTGTATCTTTAAACCAAATTCAGGTTCAAAAGCACCAAATTTGCCCCCTCTAAACTCCCAAGCAGTAGCACCACGAAGAACTTGCCCTTGTTGAATTTGTTTAGCAACATAAAATTTTTCCCCATTTCTACCGGTAAAGCGAGCTAAAATACCCTTGATTTTCTTAAAGTCGTGCTCAGCTTCATTAAATTCAACAATATCACTGTATTGATGTTCTACTATGTCTATTAGGCTATCAGCATGCTGTACTTTTTGCAAAGTTGTTTTTAATAATGCCTCTTTATCCGTATCCATCTCATAGTCACGCACAGCAAGGCCTGTACCTGCACCCATATTTACAAAATTAATTAAATCAAATAGGAATAATGGCTTTATTTGTACATTTAGCTCACCTGCAAAACGTGTAGTAAAAGGAATGAAACTTTTATTGAATAAGAAAAACTCTACATCTAAATCATTTTTAATTCCGTCTGTTAAATTAGCCCACTGAAAAATATCTACACTTTCAGTTTCTTTAATAGTATCTTCCTTATCTAATTGTTCAAGTTTTTCGTCTTCAATATTATCAATTCGTTTCTCTTCTTCCATATCTACTATTTTACCATATTTTAAACTAAAACAGCCCCTCGCTAAGGGGCTGTTTTGTTAAGAAATTTTAGGAGTAATTATTAGTGTTTTTTAACCATAAAAGCTACTGTTAAACCAAGTAGTGAGCTGAAAGCTACTGCCATAGAAATTAATATTCCACTTTGGTCATTTTTGCCTTCACCAGTTTTTGGTAATGCTGGTTGCTCGGATGGAATAGTTTTATTAACTACTTTAATTTTTTCATAAGATCCATCTTTATTAAGGTTTAGTGTGTAAGTTTTTTCGTCCTTAATTAATCCTTCTGGTGCAGATACTTCACGGATCTCATATTCTCCCCAAATTCCATGGAAATGTGCAGTGCCATCTTTGTCGGTAGTAGCTTGTACTTCTTTACCTGTTAATTTATTTTTAGCAGAGAACACTACACCAGCTACTTTATTACCTTTGTCATCAACTTTATTAATTATAAAATCATAATCTTGGCGCTCGTCGGTCATATTGGTTTCACCAATAACTTTACCATCATTTTTAACTTCAAAATAATGTGCATTAGGGTTAATTTTATAACCTATTGTGGCATGAGTTTCATAAAATTTATATTTACCAGGTAATAGGCTTAATCCTTTTAATTTACCCGTTTTATCTGTCACTTGTTCAAAAATCTTATTTGTATTGTTTTTGTCTTCAGCTTTATAAATTGTTAATGTTACGCCTTCGATAGGAGCAGAATTTGATAAATCACTCTTTGAAAGTTCTACATTATGTCTTTTAAGTTTGTTGATGAATTCTACAGTAACAAACTTTACATTTCGAAGTGTTGCATTTTCTTCAGCCTTGACTGTAATAGTCTTTACTTCATCAGAAAGTACTAAGTGGCTTGGTACTGATTTTTCACGGATATAATAAGTTTTAGATAGTGAATCATTAGGTGAAGATAGTATACCAGTTGTTAGCACTGTTGAACCATTAGGTTTGGTAGTATCTTCTATTGAATTATTAAAATCTTTATTGTCTGCAATTTGGAATACTACACCAGGAACTAGTTTCCCTGTCTCATCCTTTTTAATAATCTTTATACTCTGATAAGCTTTAGGTTCATTCTCAAATCTTAATTCACCAGTTTGACCAGCTTGAATTGTAATTGACTTAGGGGTATTATTTAGCACCATATGATTTGGAACTGACTTTTCGCGGACCCATAGCGTTTTAGATGTTTCACCATTTTTTAGTGGTATATTATGCTCAATAGTTTGGCCATTATTATTAGTTGGTTGTAATGTCCATACTTCTCCTACTGGGAAATTTCGGTTAGCAGAAACTTCAAACACTACGCCACTTACATCTCCACCACCTACTAATGTTTTAATTATTCTAATATCTACTTTTTTAATATTGTTAACAAAAGTTACTCGCCCTAACCTATTATTATCGTTCAAAGTAACAGTTTTAACTTCGTTAGATACAATTAGGTGGGAAGGCGCACTAACCTCACGCACATACATAGTTACTTGACTTTGGTTAGCTGGGAATTTGATAGCACTAGAGTTAACAATTCCATTAGTACCTGTAGTTAGCCTTTGGCTATTAGTAAAGTTATTATTATCAGCAATTTCGAAAACTACACCACTTACCGGGCTATTATTTTCATCTACCTTAGTAATTTCAACACGTCCAGTTTTTAATTCGTTAACGAAACTAACTTGTTTAGACCTTTCGTTGCCAGTAAAAGTAACTTGTTTAACTTCATTAGATTTGATAAGGTGCGCTGGTGCACTTTTTTCACGAATATAAAGCGTGAAAGAATTTAATGATTCTGCTACTGTATAAACAGCTTGTGCTGTACCATTTGCAGTGGTTGTAATTTCTTTTTTATTCTGAGTAAAAGCTTCATCTTCAGCTACTTCAAAAACAGCACCTTGTACTCTGTTTGATTCATTGTCGGTTTTAGTAATTTCAACTGTTAGATCTTTGTTGCTAGCTACAAAAGTGGCACGGAATGATGTAGGAGGTATGGTAGTTGTAGTACTTGTAGTTTCATCATTGAGCTGAATTAAGTTTTGTTTGCTAGGATCTTCAGAAAGCCATACTAGAGAACCAACCTTATGTGTATTTTGCGTCATGGTAGATGGGTCACGAGATACTGTTCCAGTAACTGTATCAGCAAGACCAATTGGCTTTTTTATTTTTAATTTGTTGTCTGCAGTTTTTTCAATAATTACATCACTGCCACCAGCAGTTTTATTAAAAGTCCAATCATTAGAGTTGGTTCCAGTGCCTATAGTAATATCATAAGTAACTACTTCATAACCATTTTCCCTAAAATGTCGTTCATTAGTTAATGAAACCGGACTAGTATTTTGCGTAGCACTAGTAGCACTAACATTTTGTGTTTTTGTTAATAATTCTTTTAGATAATTGCCAACGGCAAGATTATCAAAATTCATATCATTAACATCTATAGATTTAACTGTATTGTTTTCAATACCTAAAGCTTTAGCATGAATCCAAACAGCCATTTGGGTTGCCCATTGTGCTTCATCATTACTAATATTATGCTTTTGTTGAAGGGATTGGTCTTTACCACCAAAACCATAATACAAAGCACCTATCATACGAGGATCACTATAAGCTGCCTTTACTGCAGTATTTTCATTATAGTTTGTAGAATGTGGTTCTTCTAAGTCATGGTTCAGGCAATATAGTGGCTGAACATCATTAAAAATAACTGGAGCTGTATAGCTAGCACCACCACCGATAGATTGTGCTAATGTAAGTGTTCTCCAAGTAGTAAAAGTGCTATGCTTAGCAGCGTCAGCACCTGTAAATAATTTAATTGCGGGAATAGCTAAAACAGCAAACAAAACAACTAGTGCTGAATATAAAAACTTCCCTTTTAGTGGAATTTTATTTCTTAATTTCATTTTAACCCTTTAAAATTTACTTTTATTTAATTTTTGAACTCTACTCTACTGCGTATTGTTTTTAGTAAAAGTCCATATTTTTTAAAATAGAAAAATATTTAACCCTTTTATTTTCCTCCTTTTCCCTAAAATAATTCTCCTAAATTATTAGTTAACAATATTTTAGCATAAGCTTCATAAATAAGCAAGTAATAAAATTAAAAACACCCCTAAATGAGGATGTTTTTGTGGTTTATTTTTACTAGTAACTTTTATTTACTCTTCTTTTTAAGTATTTGAGCTGTGTAAGTATCTGGTTCTTCTAAAGTTTTATCAATTCCTAGAACTTCCAATACATCCCATAATTCTTGACGGATCTGTGCTGGATTGTCTCCTTTTTTAACTTCTCTTTCTAATTTAATGTAAGTACCTAACCCATCAACATCATCAAGATAAAAAGTCGTATCCTCAATTTGTAATTTCTGACGATTTCTAAGAACTTCTACTTTATATTCAAGGCCTAACTGCTGAATAATATGCGCTGTTTCGCTATAATTAAGTACCGGCGTAATATGTATTAAATTAGTATCATCAGCTTGAATATGGCGTTTTTGTAGTAACTGAAACCATGGTTTACGTTTTGGTTCAATAATTTCAGTACGCACAATAATTTTAGGTAAATTACGACTTGGTTGGTACCCACGAGGTAGAAATACTCTATCGTTCTGAAAAATAGCATGGGGAAAATCATGTCCAGCATCATTTAGTTTACGAATAAAATCAACTTTATTTTTAACTTTTGCTTTTATAATAACTAGTTTCATACATTAATTATAACACGACTACCTTATAAGGATTGCCTCATTTTTTCAAACATACATATAGTAGCAGCCATTGCTACATTTAAGCTTTCAATATTACTGCTTTGTGGAATTATAATATGATTAGTTACTAAAGCTTGTACTTCCTTAGAAACGCCTTGACCCTCATTACCAAAAATCCAAACAACTTCCCCTGATAAATTGGTTTGATAAATGCTATTAGTAGCTTTTAAACTAGTTGTAAATATTGGTACTTTAAAATTAGGAACAATATCTGTTAAATTTTGATTTTCAATAATATTTAAAGAATAATGTGCACCCATTCCTGCCCTTAAAACTTTTGGCGACCAAGCCGAAACTGTATTTTGACTACAAATAATTTGTTTAACCCCTGTAGCCACTGCCGAGCGTAAGATAGTACCAAGATTACCTGCGTCTTGAACGCCATCTAATATTACCGTGCCTATTTCATAATTTATATCTACTGCACTATTGGTATTTTTTATAACAAACATAATACCCGCACTAGTAACTACTGGGCTTATTTTTGTATAAATATTTTGCTCAATAGTAATAATTTTTACTTTTCTTTTTTGACACTCTAAGACAATATCATTAATTTCGGAATTATCAATATCGCTAGCCAAAATACAATATTCAGGACTGCCAACTTTTTTAAGGTATTCACTAGTTAAATGAATACCTTCAACAATGGTTAAACCCTGTTTTCTCCTAGCTTTAGAGGATGAACTTAGTTGAATAAGTTTTTTAACAAAAATATTTTTGTTAGAGCTAATAACTTGCATTAAATTTCATCAGCCTTTTGCCTAATTTGTGATGCATCGTCACGATTTCTAACGCTTACCTGACCATCTTTTTCGATAGTATCAAAGTCGATAACCACTACTTTAGGTACCCCAATTTCATCAGCTTTAGCATAGACCTTGCCAATTTTACCACTCATATCTAAGCTAACATTATTATATTTTTTACGTAATTGGTTATACACTTCTTTAGCCTTTTCTACTAATGCTGGTTTATTTTTTAGGAGTGGTGCCACTATAATGCTTATAGGGGCTAGATTGTCTGGGAATTTTAAGTAAGTTCGTGTCTTGCCATCTTCTTGTACTTCAGTATAGGCAGTAGATAATATAGCCATAAGTAGACGTTCCACGCCAAAACTTGGTTCAATAACATGAGGAATAAATTTTTCTTTACTATTTTTATCAACATATTCCATATTTTTGCCACTTACTCGAGCAATATTGCTAAGGTCAAAATCTGTTCTGTAAGCAATACCCATTAGTTCTTCCCTACCAATTGGATAGTCAAATTCAATATCAATAGTTTTTTTAGAATAATGTGCACGATCTTCTTCCGGAACATCTAACTCATGGATATCGTTAGTATTAAGACCCATTTTCTCGGTTAAGAATTTATAAGTTGAAGACAATAGCGAGTCAAAATCTTGCTGCCAATTATTAGGGTTTACAAAATATTCAATCTCCATTTGTTCAAATTCTCTGCTACGGAAAACAAAATCTCTTGGACTAATTTCATTACGAAAAGCTTTACCTTGCTGTGCAATACCAAAAGGTAAGTCTGGATAAAAACTATCAACAACATTTTTATAATTAGTAAAAATGCCCTGCGCTGTCTCTGGCCTTAGATAAGCTATAGAATTATCATTAACAACAGCCCCCACATTGGTTTGAAACATCATATTGAAATTACGGACTTCACTGAGCTCATTGCCATTTGGAGATTTAATGCCATATTCTTTTATTTTAGCAGTTAACTGCTCATTACTTAAACCTTCAGCGTTAACGCCAGAGTCTTTTAATAGATGATCTGCACGATACCTTTCCCCCGTCTTCAAATCCTCTACTAATGGATCAGAAAAAGTAGCAACATGTCCACTTGCTCGCCAAACTTTTGGGTTCATAATAATAGCAGCATCAACACCATACATATCACTTCTCTCTTCAACCCAAAACTTCCACCATTCCTGCATTATTTTACGTTTTAAAGCAACGCCTAATGGACCGTAATCCCAAGTTCCCCGCATGCCACCATAGACATCACTTCCTTGCCAAATAAATCCTCGGCGTTTAGCTAAGCTAACAATCTGTTCCATACGGTCATTATTCATTATTTTTCCTCTTTAATCTATTTTTAATAATTAGGAATATTTTAGCATATTTTAGCATTAAAATAAAACCACTCCTCTAAGGGAGTAGCTTTATTTTAAAAATTTATTTATTACTTTTCTTACGGATCAAGAATATAAAGAACGTAGTAATAGCTAATAATGATAAGCCTGCAATAACGATAGCTATTATACTATTATCATTACCCTTTGATACTCCCGTATTTGGTGTAAGGTTTTTTGTGTCATGCTTATGATTATCTACGCTAGGATCTATCTTTATTTCCTCCCCTTTTATAATAGAACTAGAAGGTTTTGAGCTAGAAGAACCATTATTATTGTTATTAGCATTTGCGTTAGCATTTGCGTTAGCATTTGCGTTAGCATTTGCGTTAGCATTTGCGTTAGCATTTGCGTTAGCATTTGCGTTAGCATTTGCGTTATCCTCCCTATAGATTGTTGATCGGAAGTCATCAGTAGAATTCATATAAGCTTTATATATAGCTTGCTTTAATTTTTCTACAGCTGTTTCGCTAGGTAAATATCGCCTAAATCCACTACCAGTTATAATATTGTTTTTAAGGTCCGAGTCTATAGCTTTATTCATAAGCTCTGAAATCTTATCATAGCTATCAATATTATATTCTGTGCCGTCAATATTAATAGTTACAGGTTTTAGCTTAGTTATTTTGTTAATTCTTTCAGCAAACATTGCTTTTTTAAATTCAGTAATATTTGCATATTTGCCTGCAAAAATTTTATTCAAAATAAACGCATCTGATAAAATTTTATTTTCAGCAGTAGCCTCACTCTTATATTGGTTAGAAATATAAGGAACAACTCCACTATAGTAACCGTATTCTGCTAATATTTCGTAAAATTGTTTACGCATAGCAATATCGCCAGAAACACCATTTTCATTTTGTACAGCAGAATAATTAGGTGTAAATAGTGGTATTGTATAGTAGCCGTTACTCTCTGATTGGCCTACCGTATCTCTACCCTTAAATTCGTAACGACCTGAGACAATATTATTTTCGATTAAATCATTAATAGTTTTTAATCTATCGGCTTCATCTTCTGTTATATTCTCAAATAAGTCTACAGTATGTCTACCATTCCCTGGGTTAAATCGTCTTCGCTGATCCTCTACCTGCCTTGTTTTATTAAATAGATTCTTTTTAGTTATCTTATCTTTACTTAAGCTAGCTTGTGCTTCTGCATAGTCAAGAGTGTAAAGAACATCAAAACTATTGTGCATATAACTCTTTAGATCATCTGGAGTTGTAAAACGATTTGGTGAACTATTACTGTAACGATTTGGATTATTTTTTCTATCAAAAATTAAGTTTAAATTATATATTGGATCGTTAGTATTATTACTTTCATAAAGACCCATTGCGTAGAATTCAACATCTAAACCATCTCTAACGCCATTATTATTTAGCCAAACATACTTTTCTAAAATATGCGTAAGCTCATGTGTGTAGGCAGTTTTTCCGCGGCTCTCTAAAGCTTTTACAATAAATAATCTTATGGCATCCCCCTCGGCCTGAGCATCTGCAAAAGTAAATGCACCGTATAGATTCATTGGTGACAAGAATTCACTTACACCTAACGAGGCTTTATTTCCTGCTCTAGTTGACCATTGCTTTGAAGCTGTGTCGCTCGGGTTTGATGTTGCTCTTCTTAAGCTATCTAAAACTACAATTGAATGATTTGGGTTTAGCCTATCTCGAACCTCTGGCTTAGCAGTTCTATACCAAAAATCTACAAAATTTTGCTGTTCTTTAGCTGTTTCTTCTAATTTTGCATAAAAGTTTTTTAATTCTTTAGCATATTCATTAGTATTGGTAGCTAAATCACGATTAACATAAGTGTCAATATCGCCCAAAGTGATTGTTAATGGATTAGATATAGCGTATATATTTTTAGATGTCAAAAGAGGTAAAATATAATTTTCTCTCGCCGAATCCTTTGTAAGCTTATCATACAACTTATAAGTAGCATCAGCTTTTTCTTTTGATGGAGTTTCAATAATTTTAGTTTTAGCTGTTAATGTATACCAATCAGCTAAGGTAGCACCATTCATAAATTTATTACGGCTCTCTTCTAAGAACTGGGGTATATTAGATGCATTAGTTACACTAGCAAAGATTTTTTTAAATGTTTTTTGATTATTAACAATTTTTAATTCATCACCTTTTAAACTACCTATATTGATGAGCCAATCAATAGAGCTAACATCCTTGCCATATTGACTAGGGTTGAATAACAAAGCTTCTGCAATATTTTGGTTACCCATTTCAAAGTTATATAAACGGTAAATATAAGCTATTCCTATTAATAATTTTTCAGCGTTATTATTAATTAGGTTCTCGTAATAACTATTAGCATCACCCGTATAACCTGCTGGTAGTTTAGATCCTGCAATTATTTTTGATAATAGAGAATTTTCTAGATTATCCTGCGCAAATCTGAAACTACTGGAAAGTGAAGATAATTCTAGATTATCTGTACGTAATGAAGCCAAGACTTCGTCATCAGTAATATCTTGGAACTTACGACCAGTAGCTTTTTGTATTTCTAATTTTTTATTAGTTTTATCTACAGTAGAATAACGTGAAGGTTCAAGGATTTTTGCTACAGCAGAGCTATTATTAAAATCAATAGTTTTTAAACGATCTTTAACCCTTGCAATAACTTCGCCAGTGTTAACATTACCATTATTTGCAGAACTGTAATGGTTAGCATTAATAAAAATTAAAGACGTAATAAAAGCGAAAAATACTGCTGATACTAATAATATATTATTAGTTTTTTTAGTTTTTAAAAACCCACTCAAATGGTTCATTGTACTCCCTATAAAACCTTAAGTTATTATAATTAATAATTACCTTAATTATAACATAAACATAAATATAATAAAAATAGTTTTTTAGCAATAAATTACCTGCCAATAAATGATTCTATGATTGGCTTAACTTTCGCCAAAATTTTGGCACTTCCCACTACCCTACTTATTAAACTTGGAGTTGATGTTAACATTAAGCGTAAAAACTTAATATCTTCAGAACTATATCGTCCATTTATATCTTCAACAAATACTTTTTGATAAATATCAAAATTATAATTCCTGGAAGAATCTAATTTATTTGAATTATTGTCGTATTGCAGATTAACCTCTTCGCCAATAGTGAATGCTAATTGAAGCTCAAACCAATACTCAACTATTTCTAAACTATTTTTTTGATTATTTAAACTAATTAAAGTTTGTAATAAAATATCATAAAAATTACCCCCATCAATATTTTCGCTATAAGCATTAATTTTTTTAATCGCCTTATAAGCAAATTCTGTACGACTAAAATCTTGTAGTATATATCTATAAAAATCAACCATACGAGACGATGATAGCGTATATAGATCTGTTTTACCTTCTAGAAAAACAACTTCATTAAGGGCGAAAGGCTCTATGCCACTAGCTAGTTTAGATTTTTGCTTTCTTGAACCACGAGCCATGGCTACTTTCTTACCTAAAGGAGTAATGAAATTTACAATACGATCTGCTTCACCATAATTAGTACGATTAAGTACTAAAGCAAAAGTTTTTATTTGTTTCACCTAAAATTAGCCCCTATCTCGCGACAACTATTTATTAAGATATCTGGCGTAATAACTGATTTATCAATAACTTTATGAACATTATAATGTCTAATAGTTTTCATATCTAAGTGATCGGTTAAGTTAGAACAGATGATTATTGGTATGTTTGCCGTATCTTGATAGCTCTGAAGTTCATTAAGAAGCGCAAAAGCTGAATGACCATTCAACAATACGTCTAAAATTATTATATCTGGAAGATTTTTATTAATTATATTCATAGCCTCTTCTGCAGAATTAATACATTCAATATCAAAAAAACCTTTTAGAATAAGAGTAAAATTATCAGCCATTATTTGATTGTCTTCAATAATTAGTATTTTAGCCATAAAATATTTTAGATTAAACTTAATTGTTCAGATTTATTCAATTCAACAAAAAAGGTATTACCATTACGGTGGCGGACTAGCCCAATTTTTCCACCCATTTTATTGGCAAAATTCTGCGCAATAAATAAACCAAGGCCTGAACTTTCAGGGCGAGAACCTGATTTTACAGGCTTATTTTGCTCTTTTTTAATTGCCCTCCAAATATTTAATGGTACCTCATCACCATAATCACGCACCAAAATACGTATTTTGCCCTTATTATAGTATGTAGAAATTTCTACTTTTGTTTTTTTATGTGATGAATATAATGCATTATCACTAAAATTTAAAAGTATTGAACGCAATAAATCATAATTAGCATAAGCAAGGTCTGTATTTTTAGCAATTTTCTTTACAATAATTTGTTTACGACTAATACGGTAAATATCAGCCATCTCTCTAACAATATCCTTACAAACTCTACGCGTACTAATTGGCGACATTTCGAATAAAGCATCTTCAAGGCTTGCCACTTTAGTTAAATCCTGAACTAACCTTAAAGCCCTTTCACTAGTAGCACTTATTTGAGATAATATACGCGCCCTATCGCTAGAGGATAAGGTAATATCCTCATTGTTTAATGTTAAACTTAATTGACGGACAATAGAAAGCGGAGCTTTCATTTCATGAGCAGCAATGAAGAAATTACTATTTGCTGGTTCAAGATTGAAAAGCTCCGCATTATCCATGCTTTAATTATAGCAAAAGGCTATTTTTTTGTAAAAGAATTATTAATTAAATTTAATAGTCTTAGCAATTATATCATCAAAGTCTTTTTTAAACGTAGCTGCATCAGTTCTAATCATTAAAACTTTATCATTAACTTTAAAGTAGTACGCAATTCCACGGATACGATCATTCTTATTTTCATCGTTAGGGAATAAGCCTTCTACTTTAGTAGCCTCTCTACCGTTCACTGTAGCAGCTTCTGTAGCTAATTCACCTTTTTTAATAGCTTTTTCAAAAGGTTTTAGAGCATCAGCTACTGCACCTTGTGTAATAGACATACGAAGCGCAAAGCGTTGTTGAATAATTTTATTTTTTGGTACTGGTGGGACTACTGAAGGGTGGAAATAAGCGTAATAACCTTTACCATCAGAATTATCCATATCCACATAGGAACTCCATGTTTTTGGATAATTAAATTGTACACCACCAAGGTCGGCTGGAGCATGGAATACATAGTTAGGTTCTTTAACACGCTCAGCAAACTTCTTTTCATCTTCTTCTGCTTGTTCTTTTTTTGCTTGAAGAGCTGCAACATCTTTTTGACCATCAACATCCGTGCGAGCTTCTGTATAATTTATATAAGCCCAAATGCCGAAAGCACCCATACCAATAAGAGCTACTGATAATAAAATTATAACGATTGTGGAACCCTCAATCATACCACGTTTAAAATTCTTGTTCATACTTAATATTATACTTATGTTTAATCTAAAATTCAAGCATTAGTCATTACTATTGTTGCTATTAAAATCAATATTTAATACTTCTATTTTATTTTTTAAATTGATTAAATCTTCTTTAGCTGACTGAGCAAGGCTTACGGCTTCTTTATATTTTTCTTCAACTTCAACTAGTGGTACCTTACCTTGTTCGATACTTTCTATAATTTGCTCTATTTGTTTCATCTTAGAATCATAATTATTTTGTTGTGACATCTTTTACCTCTGCTTTAATTATATTGCTATTTGTTTCAATATCTATAATACTATTAATTTCTACCCTGCCTCTTACTAACGCATATCCTTGGCTCAAAACCTTTTGCGGATTTAAATTATCTAAAAGCCGAATTTTACTGTTTAAATTATGCAACTCATTATCAATATTATGCATAATATAACTATGAATATTATTAATAGTTATATTAATTTCATTCTTCTTTTCATCAAGAATATGAACAATTTTTTTACTAAAATTATTAATATAATTATTTAAATATATAATTTCATCTTGTCTATCTCGTGTTATAATTTGAGCAACATTGCTGGGAGTAGACCCTGCAAAATCGGCAGCTAAATCAGAAAGAGTGCAATCAATTTCATGACCAATGCCAGTGATAACTGGAACTCGTGAGCCTACAATTGTTCTAGCTAATAGCTCATCATTAAAAGCCATTAGATCGTTAGCACTACCTCCACCCCTAATAATAACAATTAAATCTGGTAAATCTTGAACCTGATTAAAATAGTTAACAGCATTAATAATTTGCTTGCTAGCGCTTTCGCCTTGCACCTGTGTATGAGCAACCCTTATTTTAATACCGCCCCAACGTTCGTTTATAATCTTGATAAAATCTGCGTATCCAGCTGCCTCCGTGCTAGATATAACAGCAATGTTATTAGAGCTGCGTGGTATTATTCGTTTACGGCTTTGATCAAAAATACCTTCTTTAGCTAGTTTATCTTTTATTATATCTAGGCTTTTTTTAATATTACCCTCTCCTACGGGTTTAATTTCTTTAACAGTCAAGCTAAACTTTCCCCAATCGGTAATTTTTGGTTCTACTTTTGCAATAATTTGCATACCATCCTGAATTGGCATTTTCATAGCAAATAACATCATAAAACAATTTACAGTAGAATTACTATCCTTAATATCAAAAAAAACAAATTTATTTTGATTAATTTTAAAATTAGCAACCTCACCACTTATAGTAATAAGCGGATAATTGTAATTAAAATTTTGATTAATAGTATTTACTAGTAATGATGGTGTGAAAATTATTTCACTGTCACTAGTAGTTGTTTGGCTAGCTATTAGATCTTCAAATTCATCGAAATTGAACTGCATATGTTTTTTATTATATCATGAAAAATATTTCTCATGTTTATGCCTCGTAAATTAATGAAACTGAATGAAAAATCTATAGCCATGATAAAATAGAGATATGAAAATAGCTATCCTAGGTAGACAACCCGAAATTGGTATTGCAGAATTAGAAAGTATTTTTAGTGGAGAAAATATAAGAGTACTCGGCCAAAGTGCTTGTCTAATTAATACACCCAAAATAAATATATCTCACTTTGGCTCAATATTAAAAGTTGGTGAAGTCGTATTTGAGCTAAAAACACAAGATTGGAAAACTGTATCTGAAAAAATCGTAAAAGATTTTGTGCGTGATTTTAAAAATGCAAACCATAAAATAACTCTAGGTATATCATCTTACAATATAAAAACTTCCGTCACAGAGGTTAATAAAACACTTGGAATTATTAAACAAAAAATGAAAAAGGAAGGCGTATCAGTAAGAACAATTAATAATAAAAAAGACACCAACCTATCTACTGCAATATCACACAATAATAAACTTGGATTAAGCGATAATAAGATAGAATTAATTACCGTAGGTACAAGTAAAGGTATTATTGTTGCTGTAAGTGAGGGAAGCCAAAATATTACCTCTTATGCTAGAAGAGACCAAAATCGTCCCAAGCGAGATGCCTTTGTAGGAATGCTTCCGCCTAAGCTTGCACAAACAATAATTAATCTAGCAAGCGGTAAAGATCAGCCTAAAATTTTAAGTTTTTACGGTAAAGAATTACAAAAAGAGTATAATATTCTAGACCCTTTTTGTGGAACTGGAACTATTTTACAAGAGGCCGTGCTAAAAGGATTTAAGGCTTATGGGAGTGATTTAAATCCTAAAATGGTAGATTATTCAAAACAAAATATCGAGTGGCTAATGCAAGAATTTAAACCTTTTGGCGAAGTTAAGGATATAGCTATAGCAGACGCTACTAGTAACTGCTGGAAATATACCAATACCTTATCAGCAATCGCTTGTGAAACTTATCTTGGGCAACCTTTTTCTGCTCCGCCAAGTGACAAAAAGCTATCGGAAGTTAAAGAAACCTGCAATAAAATAATATCTAATTTTTTAAAAAACTTAGCAAAACAAATTCCTGAAGGTACGCCACTATGTATTGCTATTCCTACATGGAGAACTAAAAACGGAGATTTTTCTCACCTCCCCCTTGTTGACTTCTTAGAAGAACTAGGATATAATAGAAAAGAATTTCTGCGCGTTAAGCCAAATAGCTTGATATACTTTCGCGAAAATCAAGTGGTGGCGCGTGAATTATTAGTACTAATAAGGAGTAAAAATGTCAAAAGTTAAAGCAGGTGGTTCAAGTAAAAACGTCCACAATAATGCAGGTGCTAGGCTTGGCGTAAAACGATTTGGCGGCCAAAAAGTTAACGAAGGAGAAGTTCTTGTTCGTCAAACTGGTGCAACTAAATTAGCCGGCGAAGGCACTTACATGAGCCGAAACTTTACAATCCATGCTTCAAAAAATGGTGTTGTAAGTTTCAAAGAAGTAAAGAAAAAATTATTTACTGGCAAAACTGTTAAGCGAACTGTAGTAGAAGTTGCTTAATACACAAAAATAAAAGACCCTAGATAGGTCTTTTATTTTTTTATTCTCTTAACTTTTTATCTAAACACTAACAATAAAACACTAGCCTTACGGCTAGTGTTTTAGATATTATCGTCATCCATCCCTAAATGGTGTTTAACTCTTTCTATCACATCAGCAATAACAACTTGAGACTTTACTAAATAATCATCTACCCCTAGTTTCTCGGCTCTATCACGGTCTGCTTCTTGACTTAAAGCAGTAAGCATAATTATTCGCATATTCATTGTTTCTGGGGTATTTTTTAGAATATCTAGAACATCAAAGCCATTTATTTTAGGCATCATTACATCAAGCAATATTAAATCAGGCCTAAAATTAATAGCAACTGATAAAGCTTTTTCTCCATCGTGAACCTCTTCAACTTCAAAGCCTTCCATCTCTAGCCTTGCACGATACACGCTTGCTAAGACTTCGTCATCTTCTACAAGTAAGATTTTCTTCTTATTCATACAGTTATTTTACCTTATTCTATTTTTAAACGCAAGCTATTTGAGAGTATCTAAAGCATAATCTAACTGAGGATCCCTAGAATTGTTAATATCATCTTCAGCTAGTTTAATTTCTTTTTCTGGATGAATCCCCTCTTTATTAATATTTTTACCTTTCGGAGTATACCATTTTGCTACAGTAACTTTTAATAAAGCATCGTCATTAATTTGAATAGGTTCTTGAACGCTACCTTTACCAAAAGATTTTTCACCAACTATAGTTGCTTTAGCATAATCTTTTAAAGCTCCTGCTACTATTTCACTAGCACTAGCTGTATTACCATTTATTAAAACTACAGTTTTTTTATCTTTTAGAATGTTGTTTCCACTGGCTCTTTCTTGTCCAACTACCTTATCACCTTGTTTTTCAGTTACAATTACTGAATTTCTATCAATCCATAAACTAGCTAGACTACGAGCTGCAGAAACATATCCACCACCATTATTTCGTAAGTCTAAAATTACCTTATTGATATTTTTAGCTTTAATTTCTTCAGCATATTTATTAGCTAAATTACCTGTATTCTCATCAAAACGCGCAACATTCAATATAGCTACATCACCTTTTATATTCAATTCAACACTAGGGTTGTCTATTTTAGCTCGAACTACGGAGAACTCTTTTTCTTTATCTCCACGCAACACTGTTATTTTAACTGTTGTACCCTCTTCACCCCTAATTTTTTGGCTAATTTCCCCCACTTTTAGCTTTGTAACATCTTCATCGTTAACCTTAGTTACTATATCTCCAGCCATAATTCCTGCTTTAATAGCAGAGTTATTTTTTAGGGTACGTATAACGGTTGGTAAATTTTTACGACTACCAAGCTCTACACCTATACCTGCGCCTACATCTCCATTAAGGTTTTTAGAAAAATCCTCAGATTCTTCTTTATTCAAATATGTAGTATAATCATCACCAGCAGCTTCTACTAGGCCTTTTGATGCCCCTTCGATTAATTTATTTTTATCTAATTTTCCATCAAATTTTTCTGTTAGTTTACGGTATGTGTTTTCAACAGAAGATAGATCTAATTTATTATAGTCACCTTTTAAGCCGATAGTTGGCGCCAATAAAGCTTCAATTTTAGAACTTTGTGTACCACATATATAACCTACAACAGCTAAAATACCAGCAATAATAATCGTAGTAGATAGCTCAATCTTCTTCTTTTCCCTATTCATTACTCTATTATAACATAACCATATAAGCTTGTTTAAACAGCCCTAAAAAAAGACAGCCTTTTACACTCTGGCTGTCTTTTTAAATTTAATCAAAATATATGTATGTATCATATGTGCTAGCTGGAACACGCATTCTACTGAAATGACCCCATCCTTGAGGACCACCGTAATTGTATTGGCTTACCCATACATAGTTGCCTTCAATTGAATCAATCCATACTACATGCCCATAAGCACCACGCATAATTACACCTATGGAACCAACTTTAGGGTCTCTACCTGTTCTAAAGCCCGCTCTTCTGGCACTAGCTGGCCACATATTTGCATTACCCCACCATAAAGCTCTAATACCTTTTTCTTTTAGGAGTCTCCATGCTGTATAGCTCACGCATTGTCTACAACCATAACCCATATCATCATTACCGTTACCATCGTATCCACCCCAGCTCCATGCATTAGCATCTACGTAACAGTTTGAATCATTCCAAGGGTAAGCAGTTGTTCCACCAAGTAAAGCTGGGATCTGCCCACCAGATGCTTGACGAATTTGGCGTTGAATCAATTCTTGTTGCTCTTGTTGTAATTTTAATTTTTCTTCACCACGCTCTTTAGCATATTTACTATACTCAGCTTCTTCGCCATTAGTTTTAGCAAGCAAAGTATTTTGCTGGTTTATTTTTTCTTGTAAAGCTTTATTGGCAGTTTTTTGGTTTTCTAAAGTAAGCTTAACCTCATCTCTTTTAGATTCAAGACGTTTCTTATCTTTCTTAATAGCTTCAACTTTTTCAACAAGCTGGTCTTTAATTGAACTTTGATATTCAAGATGATCTAAAGCTTGTGATAAATTACTACTTCCAGCAATACGTTCAAGAGGTGTTATATTCTCTTCTAACGAAATATCTGCCAATATTGTACCTAAAGCACTTTTATTATTATTGATATTTTCTTCTGTTTCTTTAATTTCTTTTTGCAATTTTTCGTATTGAACTTGGGAAATTTGCAATTGTGATTGAATTAAAGATTTTTCTTTCTCAATTCCAGCCAATTCTGCTTGAAGCGTTTTAGCCTTGTCTCGTAAGTTTTTAGCCTGAGATTCAGCATCATTTATTTGTGATTGAAGAGCTTGAATTTCATTTTCTAACTGCTGAGTTGTTTTCTCGGCATCAGCATTTTTAGGAAGAATAGCAATCACGCTGGCAACTGCCATTGTTAGCGATAAACTTCCATTGATGAGCAATTTTTTTGTGATTTTCATTTTTTCTTTTTCTTTTATTAATTTATTATTTTTATTATTTAATATATTAACATTATTTAAGTTTTTTTTCAATAGCCCTCCCTTTTTTAAAGTTATATCTTTAAATATTTTCTAGTTGCTGTAAAAGCCGAAAGAACACCTATAGCTGAACCTGTCAACATTAAGCCTATGAGTACAACGATGAAATAATTCTGTAAAAATGCGATTAATGATTCAACAGGAACTCCATAAACTAATAGTTTATCTTTAATTAAGAAAATACCAGCATAGCATATAATCATAGCTAAAACTGCCGCCAAAATACCACATATAACTGCCTCAACAATAAATGGGCCAGCAATAAAACTTTTATTAGCACCTATTAACTTCATCATATATATTTCTTCACGCCTGTTAAAAATTGCCATACGTATAGTGTTAAAGATTATTAAGCTTGCTAAAATAACGAATATTATACCGGCAACTAAACCAATTTTTTCAATAAAGTTAGAAGTATTAGAAATGCTATTAATGATATCTTTGCGACTTCCGTAAGTTGGCTTACGTGTTTTATGAAGATTGTTTTGTATAGTCTTGTCATTATCTACGAATTGTTTTAACTCAGTAGTATTACCAATATCAACCATTTTGATATTTAAAGTTGCAGGAAATTCATTTGTAGCCTCAAGCAATGCTGCTCTAAATTTTTCATCAGAAGAATTATTCTCAGCAAAATTTTTTCTAGCTTGTTCTGGTGAAATATACTTAACCTCTTTAACTGATGATAAGTTAGCTAAAGATTTTTGTATAGATTGAAGGTCATTTTCATTAACATCTTTTTTAAGGTAGATAGATAGGTCAACTTTATCTTTAACTTCACTAATAGTATCATTTAAAATTGCTTTTGAGGTAAGACTGGTAAAAATAATAGATAAAGTAAGCGTCATAACAACAGTAGCTGCAACAGAAAGCCAAGCATTACGCACAAAACTGTTAGCACCATATTTAGTAATACGCCATAGGGTAAGTAATCTTCTTTTACGGCGCTTTTGCTCCATTATAACTTTAGAGTTCTGTTTTTTTGAACGTGCCGATGTAGTATTTTTATGATGAGTATTTTTTTCCATTATTGTTTATAACTCCCCTGTGATTGGTCGTGTGTTACTCGTCCGTGATTTAAGGTTATAACTCGACGCTTTAATTTATTAACAATTTCAACATTATGGGTTGTTAAAACTACTGTAGTTCCATAGTCATTTATTTTTTCTAATAATCTAATAATATCCCAGCTATGTTTAGGATCAAGGTTACCTGTAGGCTCATCGGCTATTAATATTTTTGGCTGGCGAGCAAGAGCACGAGCAATAGCTACACGTTGCCTTTCTCCACCACTAAGCTGATGAGGGAAGTTTTTTTCCTTACCCTGTAATCCTACAAGTTTAATAACCCTTGGCACTGTTGCATTAATTTCATAATTTGTCATACCTGCAATTTCTAATGCAAAGGCAACATTTTCAAACACTGTACGGTTTGGTAATAGCTTAAAGTCTTGAAAAATAACACCAATTCTACGCCTAAGAAGTGGAATGTCTTTATCTTTTAATTTATCGTAATCGATTCCTCCAACTACAATTTTTCCGCTAGTTGGTTTTTCCTCACGTGTAAGCATTTTTAGTAAAGAAGATTTACCAGCACCACTAGTACCTACAAGAATAACAAATTCTTTTGGCTTAATATGCAAACTTACACGATTTATAGCTGGCGTAGATGAATTGCCATATACTTTAGTAACTCTATCTAATAAAATCATTACTTTTTAATTATATCACCTTATAAAAGTAGCCGCAAGCTTTTTGAAGGTTAGCCTCTAGCTCTTTTCAAGATACGACCATATAAAACCATCTATATCGCCATTTAAAACTTTATCTACGTCCTTTTCTTCATACTTTGTACGAGTATCTTTAACTAACTTATAGGGGTTTAAAATATAATTGCGTATTTGAGCACCCCATTCAGCAGATTTACCAGCTTGAAGCTTGCTGATATCCTCTATATGCTGATCTAGTTGAAGCTGTAAAAGTTTACCACGCAATATCCTCATTGCAGTTTCCTTATTTTGAAGCTGAGAACGTTCATTTTGAATTGACACAACGATATTTGTTGGTATATGCGTAATACGTACTGCTGAGTCTGTAGTATTAACACTTTGACCACCTTTACCACCGCTCCTAAATACATCTATTTTTAGATCTTTATCATCTATATTCACCTCGTTAGGTGTATCAATTTTTGGTAAAATTTCAACAAGAGCAAAAGAAGTCTCACGGCTTCCACCACTATTAAAAGGAGATATTCTAACTAACCTATGTACTCCACTTTCCCCTTTAAGCCTACCATAAATAAAATCACCAGAAATAGCAAAAACGCTAGTTTTTATGCCAGCCTCTTCCCCTTCACTTCTTTCAATATGCTCAATACTATAATCATTCTTATTCGCCCAACGAATATACATTCGCTCTACCATCTCGGCAAAATCTTGAGCATCATTACCCCCCACACCAGAAGTTATGCGAATTATAGCATCTTTATCATCAAATTTACCACTAAAAAATAGTGTTCTTTTTAATTTTGTTAATTCCTGTTCAAATGCTAAAATTTGTGATTCAAATTCTGGCAAAAATTCATCTTCGCCTAGTCCTAAAAGCTCGAATATATCTTCCACTTGGCTTTTTAAAATATGCCAAGGTTGAACTATTTTTTTTAACTTGGCTATTTCTTGCAACTTAGACTGTGCAATAATAGGATTATTCCAAATTTCAGGGCTAGAAACTTCAAGCTCTAATTGTTCTAATTTAGATTTTTTTTCTAACAAATCAAGCTTTAACGCCGATTTGTCTATTTCTTCTAAAATAACTTGAACACGAGCTTGAAGTTTATCCATATTTAATAACTATTTTTTAGCTGTAATTTCTTCACCGAAAAATTTAGTTAAGAATACAATTACAAAATATACTACAACAGCAATAACTGCAAAGTTGATTAAATCATTTAAGAATATTCCGTAATTAACAAAAGTTAATTCTCCATTAACTGTTCTACCAATTGCTAGCCTTAGACCTTTTAGACCCTCAGCTGAACCAAGTATTAAACCAATTGGTGGCATAATCACGTTATCAATCAAAGATTTAACTAAAGCTCCTGATGCAGTACCTAAAATTAAACCTATAGCCATACCAATTAAACCTTGGCTTAAAATAAATTGCTTAAAACCCTCTAGTTGTTCTTTAAGAATACTAGCTGAAGTATGTTTTACAGCTTTCCTCACTACTTTCTTTTCACTCATGTTCTAGATTATAGCATAATTGTTTTACTGCTTCAACGAATTTATCTCCTCTATCACTATAACTTTTAAACATATCAAAACTAGCGTGTGCTGGGCTTAGAATGATTACATCTCCTCTATCGGCGTTTTTAAAGCATTCACCCACTACTTCTCCCATATTTGTTTTAATACCTAAGTTAATAAAATTGTTATAATTAATATTAGTCAATTCTTTTTCAATATTGTTAGCTTCGCTACCGATAATAACTACTTTTTTAATTGTATTATCTTCTGCTATCTTCTTATAAAGACTAAATAAATCAGCCCCCTTACTACTGCCTCCTAATATTAAAATTTTAGGAGATGAAAAAGCATTAATAGCTGCAATTGTACTACCAGGAGTTGTAGAAATACTATCATCATAAAATTTAACATCTTGGTACTTCATTACTAGTTTAAGACGATGAGGTAAACCAGTAAAATCTGCTAACCCCTTCTCTATAGTAGTATTATCCAGCTTAAAATCATTAATTTTTGCTATTTCTACACACGCTAGTATAGCACCACAAGCATTCTCTATATTATGGTTTCCTGAAATAGATAAACTTGAGGTTGGACAAATTTTTTGTTCATTATACATAAAATAGCCATTTTCTACATACACATTTTTGTCATTAGCATAAGATTTTTTAGCTCCCTCCCCAAAACTGGCAATATATTTAGAATTATTATTATTCCCATAATAAATAGAGACATCCCCTTCTCTTTGATGTCGAGAAATATTTGATTTGGCATTAAGGTAGTCACTAAAATCAGGGTGCTTATCTAAATGATCAGGTTCTACCATTACGCTAACAGCAACCTGTGGAGATAGGTTCATATCCCATAATTGAAAGCTCGATAATTCATAAATAACAATATCTGTATCTTTAATAATATCTAAAACATCTAAGGCTGGCAAGCCAATGTTACCAACAAGATGAACATTTTGATTAGCCCTATTTAAAATAGAAGCTATTAAGCTTGCTGTAGTGCCTTTTCCCTTAGTCCCTGTTACGCCAATTATTTTGGCTGGGCAATTTTCAAAAAATAATTTAGTTACCGAAGTAACTGGAATATCTTTCGGTAAATTGTAAGGGTTAACTGCAGGAGTGCGAACAATTAAATCTGCATTAATACTATTAAAGTTTTTAACTCCTAAATGTAGCTCTGCATTTTTAGGGGGATCTATTTTAGCCTCTTTGTTTTGGTCATAAATATCAAAAAAAGCATTTGGAAATTTTTCCCGTAAAAAATGATGGGCACTTTTGGCTTCTAATCCATACCCTAATAATGCTATTCTCATTTTGTCTCCTTTTTTATTATTAATATTTTATCACACCTTAATATTATTTTAGATATTCTTCATTGATTTATATATTTTTTAGTGTATAATATCTTTTGCCGACATTATGTCGAGTAATTTTACAAGAGGTACTACAAATGAAAGTAGAAAATATTGCCACTTTTGCTAAAGTTCGTCGTCTTTATGAAGCTATGCTGGAAGATCTTCATAATATCAACGAGGAATTCGAAGTTGTTATGGATCTTGAAAGCAAAAAAGTAGAAGTCGTTCTTTACAATAATATTGTTGGAAGCTTTGATTTCTATAACGGAGAGCTAGAATGTGGAAACAGATTTTGGCTTAAGTTCAAGGCTATCGATATTTTAGTTAAGTATCAACTGTTATTTGAAAAACTTGATTTCTCACGTTTTAAAGAACTTGATTATTATATTATTCCCCTATTATACGGGAATAACTATAATAATTTCTTTGCAGAAAATGAAGACAGTTCTATTTCTAAATGCTACTGTTTTTCTTTTTTAAATAAAGAAAAATCAATAGACCGTGAAAAATTTAGCTGGACTATGTCTAGAGATTTCGCTAATACTCAATCTGCAAATATTAATTTTATCCTTGATTTTGAAGAATATTCAGATATGGATTTAATTTTTGGCGACTGTGCAATTATTAGTAAACAAAATTTTGTAGAAGATTACGAAATTTTAAAAAAACTACCACAGGATTTCGCTAATTCTTTGTAGAGATCTTTTCCACCTCTTATAGAGGTGGTTTTTAATTTGACATTTTAAAGAAGTTATGTTATTATATTAAAGCCTAAAAATTTATTTTAGAGTACTTTTATAGGAGGTTCCAAAAATGGAACTAGAAGTAAAAATTAGCAATAGAACTAGAAGAAACGGTGAGCTCCCCTTCATTATTGAAGCTAAAAATGACAGAAAAGCTCGCACTATCAAAGAATTCTACAACTTAGTGGAAAACTTCTTTAAAAAATTTGATGGTGTGGAAAGTGTAAAATTGTATGTAGAATTTAAGGATAATAAAATTCTAACAGGTACAACTATTCATTACTGTCAAGAAAACGGTATTATTTTAGACATTTACCAATCTAACAATAGTGGTAAGTATTCTAGATTACTGCCTGGTGAATGGGAAATAAGAAACGCTGCACTATCAAATTTGATAACTACTAGTCTATAGTACTTTTATAGCCCTCTTTTGATAAGAGGGCTATTTTCTTAAGTTTAATTATTTACAAAAAACATTTTTTAAAGTATTACTAATATCTTCCACTAATTCTTCTTGGTTACTAGAAACAGCACCCAAACAATAAACACCGTCACGAATGAATTCCCTAGCTACTGATAAAATTTTATCTCCAGAAATCTCTTTAATATATTCTGGCTGTTTTTTATAATCACGAACAAAACCATCCCAAAAATATCTACCAGCGTAAAAATTAGCAATAGAACGAACTGTTTGTCCACCCATTTGGAAAGATCCTAAAGCATAACTTTTCATAGCTTCTATATCATCTTGCGTTATATCACCATCTGCTATCCTCTTAAGCTCATTAACTATTAGCTCAAATAATGGTTTAGCTGTATCAAAATTAGTTTGCCCTTCAAAATCCCAAGCAGAATCTTTTAAACTACGGCTAGCACCACTGTACACACCATAGGTTAAACCTCTTTTACGTGCCTGGCCATAAATACGTGAGTACATTGTTCCTGTTAATATATGGTTAAGGGCATGCATAGCATCCATTTCATAGTCATCAAGCTGGCGTGGAATTATTACTGAAAAACCGAAACTAATATTCTTCTGATCACTTCTATTAATATATACCGGTTTTTCTGGCACTTTAGGGTCGTCAACAATAAATTCGAAACGTTCACCTCTAGGTAAGTCTAGGTTTTCAAATTTTTCAATTATTTTACTCTTGCGTGATTTGGTTAACTTACCAGCAATAACAAAACGCAAGTTATCTGTAGTGTGCGTTTTTTTGTGATGTTCCTTAATATCATTTAGCGTAATATTGCTAATTGTTTTAATACGCTCTTCGTAAGTTAAAACCTGCTCACCAAAAGCTTGTTGTAATTTAGGCCAAAGCAACCTAGCATTATTATTAAGGTAACCTGTTAATTCGTTACGAACATTTCCTTTTTCTGCGATAAATTCTTTTTCGTTAAATTTAGGTGTTGCAATAGATAATAATTGCAAGTCTAAAATTCTTTCCCATTCAAAATCGGCACAGTCAGCTATATAGCTCATATTCATATCACTAGTAGAAGCATTATGATATGCTCCGTTCTTAGTGAAATCAGCCTCAAATTCATGCTCACTATTAAATCTAGCATTAGCACCAAAAGCCATATGCTCCATAATATGGGCGGTCTCGTAAATATCTCTTGATCTTGTATAGCGAGATCCTGCCCTGAATTGGAAAGTAAAATTCATCACCGCAGCATCTGGAACATCAATAAGAAGTCCTTGCACGCCATTTTTTAGGCGTACTTCCTCAACGGTGTGCTTCATTTATTTGCGTCCTTTTTTCTTATTTTGACGTTGCGCTTTTTTAGCTTTGCGGGCTTTATTTTTTTTGCTTCTTTCTGCAGACTCTGATTTTTTCTTTACACTGCCGAACTCATCATCTCTATTCTTTTCGCCAGATTGAATATCATTAACACCTTTTTCCACAGAGTTTTCTGCAAGACGTGTCAATTCAGTTTCGTGCTCCTCTTCGTCACGTGCTACTACATCAGTAGGTTTAATACGCGTAATAATTTTAATTGCTTCATCACGTAATGTATTTTGTAAACCATCGAATAACTTTTGAGATTCTGAACGATATTCAACTAATGGGTCTCGTTGCCCTACGCTTCGCCAGTGAATGCCTTCTCTTAAATGTCCCATATTTTCTAAGTGGTTCATCCAAAGAGTATCAAGTATTTGCATGTATATTTCACGCTCTACTTTTTGCAGTGTTTCCTCGCCCAATTCTTCTTCTTTATCTTTATATACATCTTCTACTATTTGGCGTGCAAGTTCAAGACGCTTTTTATCATTCCTAATTAAACCAATTGCTTCAGCAGTATCTTTTTCTACTGGGAAGAATTCAATAAATTCTTCAGCAAATTTAGGATTATTTTTAGCAGGAAGAGATACTAATTCCTTAACCTTTAAGTCGAATAATCGTTTAAATTCTGGGGTAATATTCTCACCCTCTAAAATTTTACGACGCATAGTGTAAACAACTTTACGATGTCTATTAATAACATTGTCATATTGAACAACATTTTTACGAGTATCAAAGTTAAAGCCTTCTACCCTTTTTTGTGCTGATTCTAGTGTTTTAGAAACTGACTTATGTTGTATAGGTTGATCATCTGGAACGCCTAATCTATCCATAATAGTAGCAATACGCTCACCTTGGAAGATTCTCATAAGGTCATCTTCTGTTGATACGAAGAATTGTGTTTCGCCTGGGTCACCTTGGCGTCCTCCACGCCCACGGAACTGGTTATCAATACGGCGAGATTCATGCCTTTCGGAACCAATAACTACTAACCCACCTAATTCCTTAACACCTTCACCCAATTTAATGTCTGTACCACGACCTGCAATGTTGGTAGCAAGCGTAATAGCACCTTTTTCACCAGCTTTAGCAACAATAGAAGCCTCATGCTCATTGTTTTTAGCATTTAACAAGTTATATTTTATACCCTCTTTATCTAGGTATTTAGCAATCTGCTCATTCTTTTCAATAGATGCAGAACCTACAAGAACTGGGCGACCTGCCTCATGATGACGTTTAATTTCAGCAGCAACAGCTTTTAATTTAGCTTTTTCTGTTTTAAAAATTAGATCTTCCTTATCATCACGAATAACTGGTTTATTTGATGGAATTTGAATAACTTCTAAAGAATAGATTTGTTGAAATTCTTCAGCTTCCGTAAAGGCAGTACCTGTCATACCTGATAGCTTATTATAAAGCCTAAAGAAATTTTGGAAAGAGATTGTAGCAAGAGTCATAGATTCTTGAAGTACTGGTACTTTTTCTTTAGCTTCTATAGCTTGGTGTAGCCCCTCATTATAGCGACGGCCATTCATAAGGCGACCAGTGTGTTCGTCAACAATAATTACTTCGCCATCGTTAGTAACAACATAGTCTTTATCTCTCTTAAATAGAGTTTGAGCCCTTAAAGCTTGTTCCATATGATAAACAGCTCGGGTATGTTCAGGCTTGTATAGGTTCTTCATACCTAAAAGTTTTTCAACTTTATCAATACCTTCATCAGTTAAGGCTACACTGCGTCTTTTTTCATCTAAGTCATAATCATTTTCAGACAACTGAGCAGCTATTTTAGCGAATTGAATATAGCTTTCTGGATTCTCAGCTGCTGGAGCAGAAATAATAAGAGGAGTACGCGCTTCATCAATTAAAATTGAGTCAACCTCATCAACAATAGCAAAGTTTAATTCACGTTGACGTAATAAATCAACTTCATTAACCATGTTATCTCTTAGGTAGTCAAAACCAAACTCGTTGTTTGTACCGTAAGTAATATCAGCTGCGTAAGCTTCTTTACGAGTAGCTGGGCGAAGCTTTCGCATATTTTCATCTTCATGGCTTGCATTATCATATTCAGGGTCGTAAATATAACTAGCCTCGTTAATAATTACACCAACAGAAAGCCCTAAGAAGTTATAAATTTTACCCATCCAGCTGGCATCACGCTGTGCTAGGTAGTCGTTAACCGTAACAACATGAACGCCTTTTCCGGCCATAGCATTAAGTACTGTAGGCAAGGTGGCAACAAGTGTTTTACCCTCACCTGTTTTCATTTCAGCAACTTTACCTTCATGTAGAACCATACCACCAATAAGCTGGACGTCAAAATGACGCATTCCTAATACTCTTTGGCTTGCTTCTCGCACTAATGCAAATACTTCAGGAAGTACTGCATCTAACTTTTGCTGATCAGTCTTTTTGTCTTCTTCTCTAACCCCTAAAGTTAAATTATCAAACTTATTTTTTAATTCTTCATCTGTCATTTCTTTATATTTTTCAGACAAAGCATTAATTTCATTAACTTTTTTTTGAAGACGTCGTAAAACTTTCTTTTGTGGATCCCCAAATACTTTAGTTAGGAATTTTTCAGTTTTATTATCTTCAACTAAAACATTCTTTTTTTTCGCAGTTTTTTTAGTCATATTCCTCTCTACTTTCCAACAGTATAATTCTAGATACAATTTTACCATAATTAAACAGTAAAAAAAAGCCCTCTAAGAGGGCTTTAAGCTTAAGTGCCACTAGAACGTATATTCACCATAACACTTTTCCATATCTTTATCTTTAAGGCTTAAAAAGAATGCTTCCACGTTCGCTGTTAGCTGATTGTTAGTTTTTTTAGATTTTTTTAGCTTGCCTTGATATATCTTGTTAGATATATCAAGAATATTAAGGATATTTTCATCTCCTTCAATAAAACACCCCTCTAAAAAAATTTTTTCAGCCGGATCATAGAATGACTCCTGACTAGGAATAATAAAAATCCTTCCATCTACCAAGTTAATATCAACCGACATATCAACAATCACTTTAGCGAAAGCGTTTACATTAACAACCAAGTCAATAATACGAACGCCAATAATCTCGCCAGTATAATCACAATAAGACTCTAGTTTATATAACTGAGTTTTTACATTTTCACTTCGCTTAGCATTATTCATATAAGATCACCCCTTCTTAAAAATACTAATTAAATACAATAAATGTTTCTTCATGGTCTAAAAATTTAGTAAACTCATTAAGATACATTATTGCATTACTTCTTCCTACCAGTTTTTCTACCTTAGTTTCTAAGTAGAATAACAGGTAATTATTCTTAGTAATAAGCCGTACTCTACACTAACCTTAAAGTTAATGTTCTTTGCCATTTTTATATCCTCCTTTGGCAATGATGTAGCATGTTATGACATAAAAATAAATAAAAATCAACCTAAATATACTAGGTTGATTTTTCAGTCTGCTTAAAAAATTGTTTTAGTTATCCACGTTTAAATGAACGTTTAAATTTAGCCATAATACTACTTTTACCAATACGTGGGTTTTTCTCAGTTTTGTAACGACGAATTTGGCCTTCTAATTTTGCCTCAACAATATCTACGGCAGCTAATACATTACTACTTTGGTCTTTAGCTACAAGAGTTTTATCTGGAATAGTTAAAATAGCTTCAACTTCATATTTATTATCATTTGCACCATTAATTTGCTCAATTACAACTTTAGCTGACACAGTTTTTTTAGCATGTCGTGGCAAGTATTTATCTAGTTTGCCAATATGTTTGCGTGTATATTTTTGGGTATTTTCATCAATTTCGTATTTGTTTTTTCCTGTAATGTCAATTTGTGAAATCATATCTTTCCTTGTTTATTACTTTTTTATATATTAGCATAAACTTTTTAATTTGTCAATAAAAGAAGCCCTATTCAGGGCTTTTAGTAATAAGGTGCAAAATAGCTTTATTGATAGAGTCGAAGTCTCCCCCTACTGCAATATCCATCTTAGTATTCACTAAAATTGGTGCAGACAAGATGTGGTATCTTTCAGAAACTTCTTTGCCTTCTTCTTTAAAGCTATCATCAATATTGCGAACTTCGTAATCTACTTCCTTGTGATCAAGAAAATTTTTCATAAGTCTACAATTTTTGCAGTCGTTTTTTGTGTAAAGTACTAAATCGCTCATGGTGGTTACCCCCTTATTTTATTTTTTCTTGAGCTAATTAAATTATAACATAAGTAAAAATAAAAAGCACTATATTTAGTGTTGTATTTTTTACATATACGCTATATATAGTGCTTATTTTATTAAATTATTATTTTATATTCTAGTCTTACCACCCATATATGGTTTTAAAACTTCTGGAACTAATAAGTCGTCACCATCTTGGAAGTTTTCTATAAAGGCAACTAAACAACGTGCAAGGCTTACAGCTGTACCATTAAGCGTATGTAACACTTCAATATCACCATTTTTTCTTCTAACACGAATATTCAAGTTGCGTGCTTGGTAATCAGTACAGTTTGAGCAACTGGTAATTTCACGGTATTTGCCATCAACAGGACTCCAATATTCAATATCGTATTTTTTAGATGCAGGAGCACCAAGGTCGCCACTAGCAATATTAATTATTCTGTAAGGAATTCCTAATTCTTGGTAAATTTCCTCTTCAACAGCTAAAATACGCTCATGCGCATCCTTACTTTGCTCCGGCAGGGTGAAAGCGTACATTTCTAACTTATTAAATTGGTGAACACGGAAAAGTCCACGAGTGTGCTTTCCATATGTTCCCGCTTCTTTACGGTAGCATGGAGAATAACCAGCATAAAATAATGGAAGATCATCTTCATTTAGTATTTCATCAGCGTGATAACCAGTTAATGACATTTCAGCAGTAGCAATTAAGCTTAAATCTTGGTTTTCAATAAAGTATTCATCACTTTGTTCACTAGCACGAGGCGCAAAACCAGTGCCAGTAGCCACATTACCATTAACCATATGTGGAACGGTCATAAATTTAAAGCCTTTAGCTAGTAGTTTGTTTAAGGCAAATTGATAAATAGCATTCTCTAATAACGCTAATTCACCTTTTAAGAAATAGAATTTTGTACCTGCAACTTTAGTACCTCTTTCAAAATCAACCCAATCTTTTCTATTAGCAAAGTCAAGGTGATCTTCAGCACCAATCATAGAAGAACCAAAACGTTTTTCGGTAATATCCTTGCCCCATTCCTTAACAACTTCATCTTCGCCCTCTTCACCAATAGGTACATCATCTTGCAATATATTAGGAATAGACTTAAGAATAGTCATAAAATCTTGGTCAATATGACGGTATTTATCCTCCAAAGCAGAAATTTTTTCTTTAAGTTCCTTACCTTTAGCAATTAATTCACTCGATGGTTTGCTTTTAGTAATTTTCATACTATTAGCAATCTCATTACGTCTAGACCTTAGGGAATCAATTTCTTGTCCTAAAGCTTTGCGTTCTTGATCTAATTCTATTACTCTATCGATATCAACATTTTTATAGCCTTTATCTAGAGTATTCTGTTTTACCCTCTCGGTATTCTCACGAATGAATTTAATATCTAACATATTTAAATTTTAGCATAAAATCAATAAAGTATGTAGCTAAAAAATTTATTTCTTTACTTGGCGAATAGCATCAACAATAATTTTTTCACGATTATCAAGAGTGCTATATTCTTTATTTAATAAGCTATTGTATTGACCACTTTGCACTGCCTTATGTAAGTTATCTACTTGGTTTTTTTGGTAGTTAGCCATATCTTTAGCCTGTTGTTCTAAATGTACACGTGTAGCAGCATTTACTAGTTGGTTATCGGCAATATTATTGTTTGCATCGTTATTATTAGCTAATTTAATAAGTTCTTTTTGTGAATCTGTAAGCTTACCAAATTCAACTTCCTTACTTATTTTCTTAGCCATTAATTTAGCTTCATCTGAACTAATAACAGCAACAGCTGGAGAAGTACTGCCACTAGCTGTACCTTTATTAGACTGATCTACTTGAGGTGAAAATTCCTTATTGCCATCTGAAGTAGTAGAATTATGGCTAGCTATATCCATTAATATTTTACGCTCATCGCCACCAAGGGAGGCCATTTTTTGAGGGCTATTAAGGATATCAGCAGCCATCTTAGCAATTTCTTTAGCACTTGCTTGACTAGTAAGATTGTCTTTATTATTAAAATTACTTGCAACAAACTGGCTAGTATTCGTAAGCGAATCTTTATTCTGGCTAAGAAGCTTATCTGTGGTAAGTCCTGAATGTGTAGCTTCACTTTGAGCTACGCTTTGGTAAGTATGGCCATTTCCATTACCAAAAGCATGAAGTTTAAGCATTGACTCAGCCGTAGCATCCTTTTGCCCAAGTTTACCTATATAAGCAGTTGTGGACATTCCTTGTGCCATTATCTGCAACTTATCTTTTGATAATTGCTCATTAGAAAGAGTTGATAGAGATGAAGAAATAATTGATTCTGGTTTAATGCCATCAGTTTCATAAAGTGCAGTCATTAAAGCCTTACCATGATCTCGAGTTTCTCCGGTAGTCATAGCTTCTTGCACATATTTAACAATAACTGATTCTTTAAATTTCTCAGCACCTACTATATCTCCAGAATTGAGAAGCTTATCATAAGTCTCTCTATCATCTAAGTTTGTAAATCTACCTTTTCTGATCTCGTCGATATCGTGGCTATATATAGTAGCAAGGTTTTTAATATTATCATTTGCTGCTTTATTTAAACCAGCTTGCGCACTCCTAAGTGAGGCTGCTTGCGCACTTGAAAGATCTTCTTTATCTCCATACGCTTTCACAATACTTTCATTAGTATAATTTAAGTGTTTAGCATCATGAGCATTCTGCCGAGCTTTTTCAGCTATTGCTCTTGTATGGCTATTAAAGTGTAATCTACGCCCCTTACCTAATGGAATGGAAGCATGACGAAGTGGACTTAACCCACTTTTTAGTTTTCTATTAACAAACTTATTTGCATCACTTTCCCTAGCTTTGTTAGCAGTAATTTCGCTTCCTTTATTTAAAACGCCTGATATTTTATTTCCAATAGAACCTAATGCATGCAAAGTAGTTTTAATAATCTTAACAGTTCCAATAAGTGCCATAGCAGGAATAAGCGTAAATAAGATTTTTTCAAGGTCACCAATGCCTTGCGTATTTCGTAGAACTGTAGAAGCTAATATAGCCGCCCCCATAATAATACTAGCTATTGGGTATATAAAAATCATACTTTTATAAATGCTAAACCACTTTTTGAAAAAACCTTCTGTATTCGGCAGCACTATAGCTGCAATAGCAATAGGGCTAGCAACTACACATAAAATAACAATAGCTTGGCGAACAAGTAAAATAACAACAAAGCTAAAAATTCCGAATACAGCAACAGCTAAAGCAGCTAAAATACCTCCTGCTCCAGCAACTACAGTAGCAAGCCCTGCACCAGCCGCTAAAAATGTGGCCACATCGCTTACGAGTTTATCAAAACCAGTTTTTCCTCCTATTTGCTCCGCCGTAACTGAAATATCTAAGAATAATTTAAAAATATTCTTACCCAATATATTAGAAATATCCACTCCAATAACAGCTACATACCAAGACAGGTTTATGAGGATTGCCATTACTAATATTTTGGGGAGCATTTTTTTA
>QWCC01000019.1_pt1 | contig 88520 bp, 79 predicted proteins | sample 1972491 | NCBI WGS metagenome assembly QWCC01 (sample SAMN09866718, study PRJNA288562) | Human oral metagenome isolate term5_saliva, whole genome shotgun sequencing... | isolation source: mouth | host: Homo sapiens | place: USA: California
TTCTGCTTTCTTTAGTACAGGACGTAAATCAACATGTGCAACTGTCAAAGCTTTTGAAATTGCAAGCTTAATCGCATCTACTTGTCCAGAAAGACCACCCTAAGGGGCGGCTTTCCTTTATTATAAACAGATCTTATAGTCCTTTTAGCTTATTGACTACGCTTCGCTACAGGTGTTATTATTATAATATAAAATAACACCTCCCCCCACCAGTGGTGCGATAATATCAATAATCCACCGTCAGAAAGTAGGGGATTGGGGTGTTATTTTTTATTAATAGAATTGTTGCCAATTAATTGTATAATCTTACCTTGTTTACATATAACAAGGTTAATTGCCAACATTTTGATAATGTTTTAATAATGTTGTTTTTTACCTTTATTAAATTTAACATTGATAAAAAAGAGTTAGTGCTCTATAATTGGTATAACTAATATTAGCACAATAAAAAGAGCTAATTCATGCCTCCCCGCGTTTACGACATAGAGGCGTGGACAATATAGCTCTTTTTTATTTTATATTCTTGCTATAAACTACTTTACTTCTGTCGGCAATAATAAATTAAATTTCTTTAATTGGTCTTAGGTTTAATTATTTACTCGTCGAAATGATTCCTAAAAAGCAACCACCTCGATTATACAAATAAAAAAGCGATATTCCTTACGGAATACCGCTTATAGTACACTTAATATGGTACACGAGAAAGGACTTGAACCTTCACGCCGATTGGCACATGCTCCTAAGGCATGCGTGTCTACCATTCCACCACTCGTGCTTATTGGTACTTCCAATATAATACAGTACTTATTTTTATTTGTCAATACATTTTAATTTAATATTGTCAGCATTTGATATCTTCTTAAATCCTCCCTATTATTTTTTATATATTCATCAAATAATTCTTCATTTTCAGATAGCCAATCTACAGCATTTTGAACTTTTGCAATTAACTCCATATCTCCAAGGCTAGCAAATTCTAGATTCAATTCTCCCGATTGTGCCTTGCCATATATCTCTCCAGCTCCTCTAAGCTCTAAATCTTTCTCTGCCAGCTTAAAACCATCATCAGTTTCTGCCAGCTCTTTCAGTCTTTCTGGCGGCTTATTACTATTGCTCATTACTAGATAGCAATAAGATTCATCACCTCCTCTACCAACCCTACCTCTTAATTGGTGAAGTTGAGCTAAACCAAATCTGTCAGCGTTTTCAATAACAATTACTGACGCATTAGGGACATCTATACCAACTTCAATAACGGTAGTGGATAATAAAATATGATATTCCTTATTTAAAAATTTTTGCATTTGAATATCTTTTTCAGACGAGCTCATTTTTCCGTGCAGAACCCCAATACTATAGCCCTTAAATTCAGTCTTAAGTCTTGTTATTTCAGCTTCAATATTTTTTAAATCAGTATTATCATTATCTAATATAGCCGGAACAATAACGAAAGCTTGCTTTCCCTGTTTAAGCTCTTCTTTAATCTTATTAACCATAGGCTTTCTAGAATTTGGAGAGATTAAAGAAGTTGTTGTTGGTTTTCTATTTTTTGGCTTTTCCTTCAATATAGAAACCGAAAGGTCTCCAAACAATGTAAGATATAAGGACCTAGGTATAGGTGTTGCTGTCATCGTTAATAAATGCGGCATTCTATCACTATTCTTTTTAAGTAATTCCTGCCGTTGTTTTACGCCAAAGCGATGTTGTTCATCAATAATAACCAAGCCTAAGTTTTTAAATTCTATATTTGGCGTTAGAATAGCGTGCGTACCAATTAAAATATTAATATTTCCATTCTTAACATTATCTAATAGAAGAGATCTTTTTTTACCTTTAACATTAGCAGATAAAAATCCAATAGATATATCATTTGTCAATATCTTGGAAAAATTCTCTGCTAATTGAGTTGCTAATATTTCTGTTGGCGCTACTACTGCTACCTGATAGCCATTTTTAACAATATTAATAGCTGACAGAATAGCAACCATAGTTTTGCCAGATCCAACATCACCCTGCAATAGCCTATTCATAGGAAACTCTTTTTTCATATCTTGCATAATTTCCCAAGTAACCAGCCTCTGACTATTAGTTAAATTAAAAGGTAAATTATCAACAATACTTTTAACTTCATTTAAGGCTGGGTTAATATATATACCTTTTAGTTTTTGATTTTTTATTTTATTTATTTTTGAAGCTAATATAATTTCAAATATTTCTTCAAAAGCAAGTCTTCTAAAAGCCTTGTTAAAATCTTCTCCAGATTTAGGAAAATGTATATTTTCTACTGCTTCACTACGACTAGCAAGTTTCTCTCTCTTAATAATTTTTTCAGGTAAGGTTTCTGGTAACATCTTAATCAATGGTTTTAGTTCTGCAAGAATTTTACGCATAACCTCTGTTTTTAATCCTTTTTTTTGCCTATATATAGGCACTATCTCGCCAGATTCACCTTTAAAATTTTGCCCTTTAGGTAATTCCTCCCTTTTTACTATACTAGGATTAATTATTTGATATTTATTATATTTAAATTCAAATATTCCTGAAAAATAAAATTCTTCATCGCTTGAAAGTTGTTTAAGTCTATAAGGTTGGTTAAACCATATGGCTTTAACTTTATTATCTCCATCAATTAAAGTAGCTTCTACTATCGTCATACCTCTACGAACCCTTTTTATAGAAACACTTTCAGCTATAGCCTTAAATATAACCTTACCTGGTGTTATATCTTTTAGACTTGTAATACTCGATAAGTCTTCGTATTTTCGTGGATAAAATTTTAATATATCACTAACGCTATTTATTCCAGCATCTTTAAATTTTTGATAGGTTTTTTCTCCAACACCTTTAATTTTATCTAAGCTAGAATATAAATCCATAACTATAATTCTACTAAAAAAATATATAAATAAAAAGAGATAGCTAAAACTATCCCTTTAAAGAGCTACAACTTAGAATACAGCAATTGCATTTTTGTAAGTTGATCTTTCTGAACATTTTCTTGCCAATATTCATAAAAATTATCTAATATCTTCTTTAAATTCACCTTTTCTTCATCTCTTAATGCCCAAGGCGCAATAAAGAAGGTTGAAATCTGGAGAGAATCAGTAAATGGAATTGCCATAAAAATTAATCTATATATACTATAGCTATTTTTCTTTAGATATTCCTTATCTTCACTATCCAAACCAGTAAATAGTTCTGATATATTAACAATCATTTGTTGATAATCCAGTTCCCTGCCAGCTCGTCTAACGCCATCTAGTTCTTGCGAAAAACTAAAATAGTAAGATATTTTATTTAGTAATCCTGCAAGATACCTACCTTTATTAACTTCTGGAAGATTTAAGGACCTTGTTAATATATATTGAAGAGAATCGGGATCTCTGACAATCTCTTGGCAAATTGCTTCTCCGTCTAAGCTACCTCTTTTGTAATATTCGTACTTATCCATAATAAGTACCCCCTTCTAAAGTTCTTCCCTGTATGGGAGATAATATAGTATATATTAACATAATATATACTATATGTCAATTTAACTACTAATTGATGGTAATATTTTTCTATGTTAAAATAACTTTATGTCTAATTCTTTTCATCCTGACGATTATACTATAGATGATATTTTTGATGATTTCTCCCAAAATACTAGTCAAAAAATAACATCTAAAAAACATAAAATACCAGTAATAATGATATCTGGATTTTTAGGAGCAGGAAAAACAACTTTATTTAATAACATTCTTAAAAGTTCCAAACAGTTAAAAATCGGTGCAATAGTTAATGATTTCGGTTCGGTGAATATTGATTCAAAACTAGTATCTGATAATGTTAGCGAGAAAACAATTGAACTAAGTAATGGTTGTATTTGTTGTATTTTGGGTGAAAATGGCCTTAAAGAGCCTTTAGATACTTTAGCTAATGAAAGCTCTAATCTTGATGCTATTATAGTTGAAGCTAGTGGTATTGCAGAACCTTACGACCTAATGCAGACATTAAGGTTTTCAGGTAATCAATATACCTATTTTGGTGGAAATATTTATGTGGTAGACTGTCAGAATTTTAACCTAGCAAATAGCCAATTTCCAGTTCATTTTAAAAAATGCCTACAAACTTCTGATATTATATTACTGAATAAAACTAATCTTGTAAGCAATGAAGATGTAAACAATATAGAATTATTTATTAGAAATATCAATAAACGCTCAATAATTCTTAAAACAGATAAAGCTGAAATAGATACTCGTTTATTATTTTCTAATAATACAGGTAGTGAACATACAGAAGATGAGCATAGCCATCATGAGCGCCATAATCATGATTGCTCTAGCCATCACCATCACCATCATCATCACCACATTCATGATAGTTTCCAGTATGTATCATTTACTACAGAAAAGCCATTAGACCCTCAATCTTTTATAAATTTTCTAGACAATCTACCAGAAAATATGTTTAGACTTAAAGGCTTTTGTTATTTTGGTATGAAAGGGTATGAACAAAAATACCTTATTCAAATAGTTGGAAAAACAATAGATATTACCTCTGATAACTGGAATAAAAACGAAGAATTAAAAACTGAGATAGTCTTAATTGGCGTAAATCTAGACCAAGATAAAATCAATAAACAGCTTAAAAACATTATTGATAATTCCCCTGAAGACATCACACCCGAAAATATGATAAACTTTGAAAGATTCTTCTTATAACAATAAAACCTAGCTCAATATTGCTAGGTTTTATTTTTTAGTTAAACAATCTTATTTAGTTCTTCCAAAACAGCTTGTTTATCTCTTTTAATTAATTTTACACGTGCCTCTATATCACGCTCACCCATTTCAATAGCTCTAGCTAAACTTGGCATTTGCTTCATTGGGGCAAAAAACTGTGAATATTCTTTTAGTAACTCTTCACTATTTAAAATAGCACCTGCATACCTCGGGAAATCGTCATAACTTTTATCTCCATCAAACTTATTCTCTAACCATGCCCAATTATCTTTTAGCCACTTCCAAGTTGTTTTTTGTGCGTATCTATTTCTTAGAAGGTGAACAAACCAGCTTGCAATATCTTGAGCTCTAACTATATTTTCATCCATAACTACAGTTAGTAACATTTTAATAGTCTCTTCTTTAGTGGTTGATGTAAGCGCTCCTCTAATATCGTCTTTTAGATCAACGCTATTGGTTGTTTTGTATATTTCTAATAAGTTAGAAATAAGCTCGTCATCCTCATCATTTCTAACCTTGGATGATAGTACCACACTCCTTATTTCAGCATTAATGTCTTCTATATTTTTAGCATTATTATATATAGCTCTAATATCATTTAAAGCCTTTTCATTTCTAGCGAAAACCATATTAGCTAATATTAAAGGCCTTAACTGAACATCTTCATCGCTGTCATTTTCTTTTTCGGCTACCCCAAGTTTCTTAAATAAATTACTGGATAATTTTGCAATAAATAAGCGTATTTTTGCTTCTTCTAAAGTGTCTTTATCTACAAAAATCTTTAACTCATTAAGCAATAAGCTCATCATCTCCCATACGTTCAATGATTCTTCATTTCTATATTCGTTTAGAGTTGCAATATGTTCACTACTACTTATCTCTCCTGCCTTAGCTAATAGTGATTGCTCCTGTAAGAATTGTAACCTAGATACTACGTCTTGACTGCTAATATTTTTTAATAATTCACTACGTAAAGATCCTTTATAGTTAGCTATAAAATGACTGACATTTTTTTGATTTAGTCTAACTAATTGCTCACCTGTCTCTACTTCTAAGTAAGAATTGTTAAACACTTCTGGAAGTTCTTTGACATTTGAAGCAATATAAATAGGCCATTTCCTATTCATATCATTATGCTCACTAGTAAAGAATTGTTTTTGTTCTATACTTAAAATATTACCTTTTTTATCAGCCTTAACTACTGGGTAACCAGGCTGTTCTAGCCATGGGTTCATAAAACTTTTTACGTCTTTACCAGAAGCTATACTTAATTCATTCCATAAATCGTTACCTATAGTATTTTGGTATTTAAATTTTTTAAAATATTCTATTAAACCATTGCGGAAAGATTCATCTCCTATATACTCTCTAAGCATATTCATAAGCCTAGCACCTTTAGCATAAACTATGGCACCATCAAAAATAGTATTTATCTCATCAGGGTGATGAACAGGAATGCGTACTGCTTGAACTCCATCTATAGCATCTCTTCTTAAAGATATAATCGACTCATTTACGGCAAAGTCTTGCCACACGTTCCATTCTGGGTGAATATTGTCTACTGCATAATACTCCATCATAGTAGCGAAACTTTCATTTAGCCATAAATCATCCCACCATTTCATAGTTACTAAATTACCAAACCATTGGTGTGCTGTTTCATGGGCTATAACTGTTGCTACATATCGCTTATCAGCAATTGAATGCTTTTCTCCAGCTAACATAGCTGTTTCACGGTATGTAATAAGTCCCCAGTTTTCCATTGCTCCACTGCTAAAATCTGGTAAAGCAACATGGTCACATTTAGACAACGGGAATTTTTCCTTAAAATATTCCTCATAAAAATCTAATACTTTTACCGCTATATCTAAAGGGAAATCTAAAAGGTCTTTACTTTGAACTTTAGTAGCCCAGGCAGAAACTTCCACACCACTTTTAGTAAGTTTAGTTTTTTTATGTAAATCACCAACTACTAAAGCTAATAAATATGTTGACATTTTTGGCGTTTCTTCAAATTCTACTTTGCGTATATTTCCATCGATAACAGTTTCTTTTTCCGCTTTAGTATTAGAAATAACTTTTTCGCCATTATCATTAGTTAAAATAGTTAGTTTAAAAATAGCTTTAGCTTCAGGCTCATCTACACAAGGAAAAACTTCTCTGGCGTGATGGCTTTCAAATTGCGTAGCAAGTAGTTCTTTACGTTCCTCGCCATCATTATAGTAACAAGGATATAAACCATGCATAGAATCATTAATTTTACCCTTAAAACCTATTTCTACAGTGCTTTCACTTACTGTATCGAATTTATTATCTCTATTAGAAAAAATACTTATCTCGTCTTCAGATATTTCTTTATAATCACAATTAACATTATTAACTTTAATGAAATCAATATCTAATGCTTTGCTATGTAAATTAAAAGAATTATCGTTCTTAATATCACCCTCAATAATTACTTTTCCGGTAAAAATTCTTTCTTTAGAATTACTTAAATTTAGTAGAATTTGATATTTACTTGGTTCAAAAGTTTCTATTAGTCTTGCAACGCTCATATTCTATAAAATCTCCTCTTTTAACTGTTTAATTGATTTTTTATATAAATCAGCATCCGTAGAATCGCTAATTTTCCATCTACTATATATTTTCATCTTAGGTTCAGTACCGCTAGGGCGAATAGAAATTGTTTTGCTACTATCACCATATTCAAGCCTAATCATTTTACCTGGCTCTAGCATATCAATAGTTTCTTTACCATCTGCATTTTTTCGTTTTAGTGTTTCATAGTCTGATATAGCTGTAATATTATCTTTTTCGCCTATTTTAATCTGTTTTAGTTTATCTATAATAATATTCATTTTTTCTAAGCCATCTTTTCCTTTATATTCTATAGATTCAGTACGGCTATAGAACATTCCTCCAAGCTCTCTATAAATGTCATCTAGTCTATCTAATAATGTTTTATTTTGCTTTTTCATCTCTTCTGCTAAAGCTACTATAACTATAGCTGAAGCAGCGGCGTCTTTATCTCTTAAAGCTCCATCAATAGTAGTTCCTAGACTCTCTTCAAAACCTGCTAAAATATCATCATTTCTGTTGTTGATAATAGTTTCACCAATATATTTAAAGCCAACTAAAAAATTATCGTAGATATTACGACCGTATAATCTAGCTAATTCAGTAATTGCGTCTGTAGTAACTATAGTTTTAGCTATATAGCCTTTTTTACTGTGCCTTAATAAATAATCTGCCATAAGCAAGGCCGATTTATTGCCGTCTAGCATTCTAACTTCGCCATTATGGTCTTTTACTAAAACAGCTAATCTATCAGCGTCAGGGTCACTAGTTAATCCAATGTCAGCAGTGCTATCTTTTAATAATTCAATAGCCATTAAATTAGCGCTCAACTCTTCTGGATTAGGTTTTTGCTTCTCTATAGAACTAAAATTACCATCAATAATACTCTGCTCTTTTACTAGTAATACATTTTCCCTGCCTAAACTAGTTTCTAGTATTGGTAACACATTAGTTTTACCGACTCCACAAAGAGGAGAATAGACTACCTTTAAATTGTTTATTTTGTAATTTTCATTATTAAACACTTTTTGTTTATATTTTACAGTTATATATTTTATATAATCATTACTTATATTTTTCAAATCATTAAAACTTAAACTATCATCATATAAAACATTAGCGCTATTTATTAATTTCATTAGTTCATTAGCTGTCTCTACATTTATTTGGCAACCATACCTATAAACTTTTATGCCGTTATATTCTGGAGTATTATGGCTAGCCGTTATCATCACATCAATGGTTCTACCATTTCCCAAAAAAGAATTATAAGAAAGTTCGGGAGTTGAACAAGGTTCTTTTGCTACAATAGGCTCAATACCGTTAGCTACTACCACTTTAGCAAAATTTAAAGCAAGCTCTTTTGATGAATTTCTACCATCCCAGCCAATTGTTATTTTTTTATTTAATTTATATTTAACAATAAAGTCGCAAATACCTTGCGCTGTCTCTCTTATAGTAATATTGTTAATTCTATTAGTACCTACACCTACAACACCCCTACGTCCAGCAGTACCAAAATCTATTTTTTTATAAAAAGCCTCTTCAAGCTCTCTCCAATTTTCTTGTGTAATTAATTGGAGTAATTCTTCTTTATATTCACTATACCTATTTTCAGAAAGCCAATTAATAACATTTTCCTTAGCACTATATGATAGGTTTTTCTCAAGTTTATGAGCTAGACTTTTCAATTTCATTTATCTCCTTTTACTAATTTTAACAATTTTAAAAAACAAAATCAAAAATATATTAAATCTATTTAATATATAGTATTGACAAAATGCTAATATATTGTTATAATATCAAAGTACATTTGTATATTCGTAGTGTACAGTACCTACTCTTTTTGATTTATAGGAAATAATAAAATAGAAGTACAATACTCCAAAATATATTTCAAGCGTAAGAAAAATAATCCATCTTTTCCTATTTATCAGAATCCACCCCACACCATCCTGTTTGTGTGGGGTTTTCCTTGTTAGATAAGCTAAATTATGTTAAAATTACTTTAAATGAAATTTTTTAATAAAATTAAAAAAACACTATCCAACAACACTACAAAAGACGCTCAATATTCTATATTAGAAGATATTTTTAATGATTTATACCCTAATAGATGGACAGTTTATAAAATAAATTTCTTTCGTGGAATATTCTTTGGTTTCGGAAGTGCCATTGGTGCCACGCTATTATTTTTAGCTTTAATTTGGTTTTTAAATTTATTTGTAAATATACCTGGTGGAATTGGCGATTTTATTCAAAAAATTATCACTGCCATGAACTCTCGCCGATAAATTCTTGCTAATTAAAAATAAAAAATCATACATTCTCGCATTATGTATGATTTTTTATTTAATATAAATCTCTCAAAGTTTAACTATTTTAGAATGATGCTTCTACAGCAGCCCAAGTAGTATCAGTACTATCTTCAGGTATAATAATAGTTACTTGGTCGCCTGTGCGTAATTTAAAGTATGTTACGCTTGCTAGTAAAATTTTATATTCATTTCCGCCAGCCTCTACAAAATATGAACCATCATGATTTACTAATGTACCAATAATTTGTCTTCGTGGCACAGGTCCAATTTGTTTGTAAATGAAACCACCATCGTCATTAATAGTTAATTTCAAGATATCACCCTCTACAAGTTTAGATTTTGAAGCATAATTTGCTGGAACAGGATAATTCTTTCCGTCAGGACCAATCATAGTTTGGCCGTCAAATACACCTTCAATTATCTTACCTTGAGGGCTCTCTATAATAGAGTTATTAGGTGATAACACTACGTTATCAGATTCGCCACTAATACTAATTAGTAGCTCTTTGGCTGCTGCTAGATTCGTTTCCGCTTCTTGAATCAAACTTTTTAGCCTTTTTACTTGTTTTTCTGGTATTTCAGACATATTCCTCGCAGTTTTTCCTTTGTCTGTTTGATATTTGTTAGTTATCTATCTAATGTTACCAAAAAAACACCATTAAGTCAATAGTAAGATGTTTTTTAAGATTTCTTTAAGGTTTTCCACAATTTTATATCTGTTTTTGTAATATTGATGTATTTTTTACATACCACATAAGCTTACTTACGCAAACTTTTTTTAATCTTTTTTAGTTTAGACCTAATAGATAAAGATTTTTTAAGTATTTTATATATTGGCTTATTAATGATATAAGAAAATATCCCTGCAAACTCTTTGCTGTCAGCTCCTAAAGATAATTTAAATGGGTAAAGCCCATCATCTTTTGATTTATAGCCGCCAAGGTTATAGCCAGTGCAACCTCGCTTTTTTGCTTCCATCATAGCATAGTAGTTCATAAATACATTTGGTTGCAAATAACGAAACTCATTGCTAGAAGCAGCATAAAGATAATAAGCCATATCCCCACAATAAAGTACTAAGCAACCTGCTAAGTAAATAGGTTTATTGCCGTCTAGTTTTTTAATATCTTCTTCAATACTACGAAGTTTTTTTCTTTTTAAAGCTAAATCTACCTTGGCGTTCTCGTTAAGCTCTCGCTTCTCACTTCCAGCAATCTCTTTAGCCATTCTTTTAACTTTTTTTTCAGCCTCTTTTTTAAAGGTCTCTTTATTTAGTTCAACTAAAAAATAATCGCAATTATTACTTTCGCTAAATAATTCTATAATTTGTTTATAATAGCTACCTTTTCTTAAAGAAATATTGTTTCGTTTACTTGTAATATCTGATAAATTAGCAAAAATATCTATTTCGTCAATACTAGCTTTGCGAAACTCTAGCCCTTCTTTAATAGATTTATCTAATAATTTTTGATTTTTCTTTGGAAAACTATCTTTAATATCTTCATTTTTAGTTAAATCAACAATCATATCAAATTGTGTTTGATATATAAATTTATCAGCTTCAAAACCTTGATGTTTAAAACCTAACTTTTCAAAATAGGCCACAATACTATCATCTCTAGCTATATTTGGCTCCATATCTAAAGCTACAGCTTTATACTGCTGGGCAACTTTAATAATTTCATCACGCATAAGTGAATCAACTTTTTCATTTTTTTCTATAAATACAAAACCTTTAGGTACGTAAGCTAAAGTATAGTTTAAAGCCCCTAACCGGCGAAATAAAATTGTGCAAGTTGCTACAATTTCTTTATCTCTATAAAGAGCAATATACTCAGCATGCCAGCCATTTTTACTTTTTAGTTTTCCCCAAGCAGAAGTTTGCAACAAATGGCCATTTTTTTCAACAAAACTATCAAACTCCTGATAGTTAATATTATTTGAATGTTTAAAATAATAATTAGATTTCATTTCTCTAATTATTATAGCATATATTAACTTTTACTGCTTTTATAGACCCTTTACAAAAAAGCATAAGTAATATATATATATATATGAATTTATATACTCTTAAAAATAAAAAAGGCTTTACAATTATTGAAGTAGTACTGGTATTAGCTGTTGCTGGTTTAATATTCTTAATGGTTTTCTTTAGATGGGCCGCAGCGATAGCTAGTTATAAATCTGCAAATCCAAATTCACTAATAGCACCGCCCTATAAAGGTCATAAAATGGATGATATTATTAAAAACTACTTAAAAGATGATTTTAGAGGTCCTACAGGAGATCCTTATCGAATTGGATATATAGGAACATTTGGGCAGCATTTTCCAGGGCCTAAAAAAACCATAGATGATAGCAGTACAAGTTATACCGAATTAAATAGGGAAAATATTTACTACGCAGCAAAAGCACGTTGTGGGGAATCTAGTAATACTATAGAAGAATATGGTGGGTATAATAGCTTCGCCTTATTAGTTAAACTGAAAAGCAGTAACAATTTTGCTTGTGTAGACGCTCAATAGCTTCGTTATTATATACTGCGCTATTTTCTATGCTCTTCCCAATTTAAGATTTATTTTTTATCTTAAGACTGTTTTATATCCTTAGATATTAAAGTCAATATATTTTTTAAAATATAAAAAAGAAGGCTATTTTTAGCCTTCTTTTCTTTAACTAATTTAGACCATTATTTAATATTGTTTTTAAATTAAGCAAGCTCAACTGTTGCGCCAGCTTCTTCAAGTTTCTTTTTAGCTTCTTCAGCTTCATCTTTAGAAACTTTTTCTTTAACTGGTGCAGGTGCGCCATCAACGATAGCTTTAGCTTCACCAAGTCCAAGACCTGTAATTTCTTTAACAGCTTTAATAACAGCAACTTTTTGTGCACCAGCATCTTTCAAAGTAACTGTAAATTCTGTTTTTTCGTCAGCAGCATCACCAGCTACTGGGCCAGCAGCTACAGCAACAGCAGCTGGTTCAATTCCGTATTCTTCTTTTAGGTGTTCTTTTAATTCGTTAGCCTCAAGAATAGTCAATTTAACTAGTTCTTCAGCCAATTTTTTAATATCAGCCATTTTGACTCCTTTTTTCGCCCTATTAAATAATAGGTCTAAAATTAAATTTTAATAAGTATATATTAATTGGTTGCTTTTCGGAATTCCAAATCTTCGTTTGTAAGTCCACCAGTAATTGCATGAACTGGAGAAAGCAAAGTTTCGACGATTTGACCAATAAGTTGATCTTTGCTTGGAAGTTCTGAAAGTGTAGTAACAGTTTCAGTATCCATAACATCGCCATTGTCAGCAAAAGCACCAACAAGCTTTAGGTCTGGGTGGTTTTTTGCAAATTTACCAAGAACTTGAGCTGCAGCAATTTCGTCTTCAGTTGAAATTGCATATACTAATTGCCCTTTTAATGCAGAAGTGTCAGATTCTTTCAAATTCTCAACTTCTTGCATAGCTACTCGTACTAAGCGGTTTTTAACAACTTTAATTGAAACACCTGCTTCGCGAGCATTTTTTCGTAGTTCTTGCAAATCAGCAACAGTTAAACCTTTATATTCAGCAAAAGCTGTCATTTTTGCATTTTTTAAAGCTTCGCCCAATTCAGCAACCAGTTGGTTCTTTTTATCGCGTGATAAAGCCATAAAAACTCCTTTTGGTTAAAATTAATCTGGTCTAAATTGTTAAATTACTTTAATAGCTTTGAAAAGTCTTCCCTCTCAAAACTCGTCGACAAAGATTACAATTAATTCGTAAAAAGAATCCTCGGTAGCAAATTAAGTCCGAAAATTCACGAACAGCTACTGTCTTTGGCAACTTACATTAATTTTAACAAATTTTTACTATAAAGTCAATCTCTTAAAAATTCCTTTTATTTTTACTATTAATAATAAAAACTGCGAATATTCTTCGCAGTTTTTATTGTAACGTTATTATAGATTATTAAATCTTTTTAACTTGCAAGGCATCTAACTCAACTGGTGTTTCACGACCAAACATAGAAACCATAACTTTAAGCTTACCTTTAACATCATCTATTTCAGAAACAGCACCCTCAAATCCTTTAAATGGACCATCTATGATATTGATAATTTCACCTTCAGAGAAGCTAATATCATATTTAGGTTCTTCAGCGCCCATACGTTTTTTAATATCACGCATTTCGGATTCACTAACAGGTGTTGGAGTATCGGCACCAACAAATCCTGTTACACCTGGTGTATTCCTAACTGCAAACCATGTTTCTTCTGTAAGGTTCATCTCAACTAAAACATAGCTTTGTAATATTTTACGTTCAACAACTTTGCGTTTACCGTTTTTAACTTCAATTTGCTTTTCTTTGGGTACTAAAATATCAAAAATTTTGTCAGCCATATCAACACTTTCAATTTTTTGGCGAAGACTGGCAGCAACCTTATCTTCATACCCTGCATAAGTAGTTACAGCATACCATTGTCTTGTTGAGTCGTATCGTTCCTGATTATTCATAATAATTTATCCGTTTCCTTTTTTTATTTAATTATAGTAGTAAATGCCCAGTTAAATATGCCATCCAAAGCTAGTACTAAACCAGCAAAAAATAGAGAAAAGGCAATAACAGCCCCTGTCATTTTCCAGGTTTCTCGACGATTTGGCCACCTTACTAATTTTAGTTCTTTCCAAGAATCTCGTAAATATCTACCAACTCCTGCAAAAGGCTTAAATATAATAGATAGTGGTTTAATGATAATAGCTAAAGCTTTAGGTAATTTACGCTTTACCTTTTTTTCTTTAAATTCTACACCTGCTACTTTAGCCGCATATTTACTTATTTTAGGTTTTTTTGAAGAATTTTCAGCTTTTTTAGTTTCTTTAACTTCTTTTTTAGCTTCACTATCGTTAGCTTTTATTCGCTTAACCTTCGTTCCTGTTTTTGCCATTATTCTCCTTCTTATTGCCAAAATTAAAAAGCCTAATAGGCTCGATATGTCAAGTATATATCAGTCATAAAGTAAAGTCAAGAAAGCTTTATATCGAACCAAAATTTAGAGCCATGATTTAATTTACTACTTAGTTCTATTTTAGTATCTAGCTTATCAGCTAGCTTAGAACTTACATACAAACCTAAACCAGTACCTCCAGTTTCCCGTGTTCTATAATCTTCGCTACGATAAAACTTATCAAAAATCTTTTTCTGATCACTTTTACTAATACCAATGCCAGTATCTTCAACCATAAAACGAATATTTTTTTCATTATTAGTAATACTAATTTTAATTTCACCCTCTTTAGTATATTTTAAGGCGTTAGTTATTAGGTTTTGCAATAATTCTTCTAAATATAGTTCACTTGTTTTAATGCTAGACAAGTTATTATCCATAACCAATTCTAAATTTAGCCCTTTCTCATCAGCATTTTTATGGTATTTTTCTAGAATTTTTTGCCCTAAATCTTTAATATTTAGCTCTACAAATTTATCACCAACTCCTCTTTCGGCACGAGATAATGTAGATAAGTCATTTATCATTGTAGCTAAAAATTTAACTTGTTCATATGTAATATCGGCATTTTTAGAAAGTACTTGCTTTGGCATATCCTTTTCTATGGCTAAGCTTAGGTTACTAATAGCACCCTCCGCAATAGTTACTGGCGTTCTTAATTCATGACTTACCACACTAATAAACTCATCTCGCTCTTCATCTAGGGTTTTTTGTTTAGTGATATCTCTAATCATTAAAATATATTTTTTATCTTTTAGCCTTTCCTTAGTTAAGAACACATCAGAAACAGCTACTAATTCAATTTCAACTCTTATTTTTTCTTCACCTAAGTTAAATGATAGGTCGTTACGAGAAAATAAGCTTTTATTTTTAACTAATACCTTTTTCAAGTTAAAAGTCTTACCATCTAAAGTAGTTAGTTTTAAAATATTATTAATATTTTTACCTATTAAGCTTGCATTAGTATCAAAAAAATCTAATGCAGCAGAATTATATAATTCTATATTACCTTTAATATCTACGCTAACTATAGCCTCCTTTATGCTATTAATAATAGCTAACACTTTTTCGTGTTCGTGAATAATATTTTTTTGTGCTTCAATTAAAGTATTTTGATTTTTCTTTTGGTCAAACAAGAAAAGTAAGAAAATAAGATCTAAGGAAATAACTGCTAATAATGAAGATAGAAAATCACGGAATTCATCCTTACTAGTGATGGTTAACACAATTTCTGCAAAAACAATAATTAGAACAGAAAAAAACCTAATTCGTAGATTATTACCTTCGCCCACCTGATTTGCTTTCATATTATCTTTATTATAACAATTAACAACTAAGCTAACAAGTAGTAAAAGCTTAATAACTTTTCCCTATAATACTCATATTGCTTTCGTTTCTGCTCTATTTCTTTTGGTAGTTCTTCTATACTATTCATTTTCTATACCATTATCTTACCAAAAAAATATTACTACTCTTATGTCTATCTTAATTATGCTAGATGCTACGTAGCTTTAAAAGTATAAATAAAACAAGGTATTAAACCTTGTTTTATTTATACTTTTAACTGCAACTACTAATAGTATATTATTTTTTACTATTTAGTTCTACTAATCTATCAACAGCTTTTTCTGTTAGGATTTGATTAGCAATATCTCTTTTAATATCTTCGCTTTCTAATTGTTTTAAAGCTTCTTTATTGCTGCCGTATTGAGCTTTAAGTTGTTCTAGGCGTTTTTCAACTTCAACTAAATCACTTTCTATTTTTTCAACTTTAGATAGCTCAGCTAGCGCAAGGCCAGCTTTAACGCGTTCCTCAGCAACCTTTTTAACCTCGTTTTCTAGCCACTCATCACGAGTTTTGCCCATTCTTTCTAAGTATTGGTCAAGTGATAGGCCAGAATACATTAGATTTCTTTGCATATCCATTTCAATATGGCTTTGTTGATCTTGTAATAGAACTGATGGCACTGGAATTTCTGACTTTTCAGCAAGTTCACGTACTAGCTCATCTTTAAACTTTTCGTCAGCTTGTTGAGTTTTTTGAGTTAATAAATCTTCTTTAATTTGTTTTTTAAATTCTTCTAAGTTTTTAAATTCTTCGCTAAATTTTTCTTTTACAAATTCATCCGTTAATTCTGGAAGACTATTTTCTTTAACTTCATGAAGCTTAACTTCAAATACTACTTTTTGGCCAGCTAACTCTTTAGCATGGTAATCTTTAGGGAATTCTAAGTCTAAAGCAAATTCTTCACCAGCTTTTTTACCAATAATACCATCTTCAAACCCTGGGATAAATGAATTTGAACCAAGCTCTAGTGGGAATTTTTCAGCCTTCCCACCGTCAAAAGGTTTACCGTCTTTTTTACCTAAAAAGTCGATAATAACTTCGTCGCCTTTTTTAGCTTTGCGATCTACGGTTTCTTTAGTTGCAAAATTCTTTTGAATTCTTTCAATAGTTTCGGTAACTTCCTTATCGGTAACGGTAACTTTTTCTTTTTTAGCTTTTAGTTTTTTATAGTCACCTAATTTAACAGCTGGTAAAATTTCTGTTTCAGCAGTAAATTCTAGCTCGCTACCTGGTACATATTTTTTAATTTCTACTTCAGGGCGTGCTAAAGCTTTAATTTCTTCTTTCAAGAAAGCTTCTGCTACAGATTTACTTACTGCGTCTTCCATTAATTGTTCATTTAGTTTAACAGGGTCTACATTTTTAGCAACAACTTCTAATGGTGCTTTGCCTTTTCTAAAACCACTAACTTTAACATCTTTAGCTAATTTAGTAAGCGCAACTTGCTCGGCATTAGCTAAATCTTCTTTATCTAATGATATTGTTAATAAAACCTTTACTTCTGAAATATTTTCTACTTTAGTCTTCATATGTTTACATTATAACATACTATATACTAGTAGTGATAAAACCCTTTAAAGCCTGTGCCTTCTGGTAAATTCATACATTATAATTCCACTAGCGACCCCTACGTTTATACTTCTAGTAGAACCAAATTGTTCAATAGCAACCATTTTGTCACAATTTTCAATCATTTCTTTAGAAAGACCATCATTTTCGTTACCAAAAATTAAAATTGAATCTTTAGGCATTTCAGCATTATTTAGTAGAATAGACCCCTCTTGGTTATCTATAGCTATTAAATGCTTATTATTCGCTTTAGACCAAGCAATAAAGCTGGCCACGTCCTTATGGTGGTAAACATCTAAATAAACTTCTGTTTTCATTGCACCTCGTCTATTCCAGTGTTTTTTACCAATAATATGCACGGCCCTAGCGTTAAAAGCGTTAGCATTTCGCACAACTGTACCAATATTAAAATCATGCTGGAAATTTTCAATAGCAACTTCAAACGGTGTTTTATTTGCAATTAAATTATTTTTAATTTCTTCTATACTTTTACCCTTATAGCTATCTATTAAATTACGGCCATCTACACTAGCACTCAGTGGCGTTTCTTCACTTTTAAATACAACCTTCAAAGGCTCTTTACTATCGTCCATTGCGTACAAGTTTTGTAATCTCTTTAGCGTCAACACGCCCTTTTACGCCTATATTTAAAATTTGTTTAGGATCAAATATTGTGCGTATTTCATTGAATATTTTTTCGGTTTCCCTACTAATATTTTTACTAATAAAGTTGCCGAATATACGACCCTCACCAGCACCATAAGCCATTTCACCATCAACTTTAGCAAGTAGTTTAGCTAAGTCAACAATAAACCTTAATGCTTTTTGTCTGTCTGATATTTTATTGAAGTCAAATTCAGCTAAAATTTCAAAAATACATGTTAAAGCAGAACCTTGAATTGGTGCAGGAATATTGTGATATAGTGCTAGCTTTTGTAAGCCAAGATAAAATTCTTCAAAACGTTCTAATGGAATATAAACTCCTTGAATTGGATATATTTCTTCTTTAATAACTCCAGCTCTAGCTCTTAAAACTTCCCTGACGTCCCTAATAGATTCTAGTTCTGCCTTATCAACTTCACTATCATCAGGTAGCCACATAGTAGAATTATTAAAACGTCTACAAGCACTTTCTATTTTAGCCATAGTAGACCTAATTTTACGTTGGTTACGATCTGAAATACCTACTACAAGAACTAATTTTGTAGCTAAGTTTCCCTTTACCCTATCCATATAAAATTGGTAATTTTTACCTGAAGCTACAGCAGATTCAAACATTTTACCGTCAAACATCTCTATAATATCAGGGTTTAGTTTTTCTATTTCGTCAATAAAGTCTCTTGCGTCATCGCGATTAGCAAAGCTAATAACAGCAAAATTAGTTTCATTAACAATAAAGTCAGTTTTAATAACAACTTCCGTAATAACTGCTAAAGTACCTAAAGAACCAAATAAAAGTGGTATTAAACTAAAATTACCGTCTTTATCTTTAACATTTTTAATTCCACTATAGCCATAACTTGCGTCGCTATCTATTTCTTGAATAAGATCATAGTTATCTTCTATTAAGTTATCAATACTTCTATAGATTTCACCTTCAAAATTAGTTAAAGCTAATTTTTCACTAAGTTCTTTTTTATTTAGTTTTTTAAAAGTAGCAATATCACCGTTACTTAAAACTACTGTAGCCTCTAATACGGCATCTACCATAGTACCGTAGTTATATTTTTCGCTAGGAAGATTCATAGCAATAGCACCACCAACAGTTAGGCGTTCACCTGCTGGACTTGGTAAAATAGCCATAGCCTGTGCACCAATAGCTAAATTAAGCTTTTGAAAGTTAGCGCCTGCTTCAACTTTAACGGTTTTTTCTCTAAGGTCTAGTTCTTTAATTTTATTTAAATGGCGAGAAATATCTACAACAATACCATCACTAATAGATGAACCGTCAGTACTCCCCCCATACCCTCTAGAAGTAATAGAAATTTTATGCCCTTTATCAGCTAGCTGAGAAGAAAAACGCATAATCTTTTGTAGATCATCCGTAATTCGTGGAAACATCACTAAATTAGGTTGCACCCTTAAAATACTTCTATCTGTAGAGAAACTCTTTAAGCGAGCTTCTTTTGCAGATATCTCCCCTATAAGATGTCCACTAAGATATTTTGCAATTTTACTCATTAATTATAATTTTATCATAAGCAACATTACATATCAAATATTTTGCCTTAGCCTCTTAAATTTGCTAAAATTGTTGTATGTATTCTAGAGCCACTCCTTTTCAAAAAGCTGATAAAATTGCTGGGACACACCAAAAAATAGATCGTGCAGCAAGACTTGTCTTAAACAATTTAATTAAACAACATTTTAAAAATCAGCATGTACATTTTCCTTCTATTAATGAAATTTTACGCTTTGAAGGAAATGGTGGACCTGATGGAATAAAAACAAAATCTCCTGGTAAAGATGAACCTTGGCATTTTGTAGACCCTTACGGCGACCTATCGCAAATGTTTAATTATGTAGAAAACCATTTAGTTAATATTGCTAAAGCGTTAAAAGAAGAAAATTACGTGCGTGCTAGTTTTGAGGCGGGTTGGATGGCACATGCTATTACCGACGCCCTAACGCCAGCGCATCAATATCCTATGACCGATAAAATTATTGAGATTAGCGGAAAAACCCCTGAAGAGCGTAATAAAATTATTAAAAAAATGTTTATTTCTGGTGAAAACTGGCGTAAAAGAATTATAAATAACTGGGAATATATAGGACCTAAAGGCGTGATGAGTTCACATATGCTATATGAAATGGGTATAGCTACTATGATATCCTCTACAGCAGCTAAAAAAATCGCTAAATCACCTAGTGAAGAAGATTTAAAGCTAGTTTTAAACGGAGATTTCTTTAAAGTATTTGAACAAAAAATTAAGGCTGTAGCTGATAAAAAATATTATGATAGATATCTTCATAAAGGATGGACGGCAACTTTAGCGTTAGAAACTAAAAAAGACTTACTACCTGAAGTTGTCTCAATGGTAGCACTTGGCTGGCTTGAAGGAATACAACGTTCTAAGGAAAAGTAATAAGATGAATATTCGTATTATTTCTGGTATTTTTAAAAATCATAAAATAGCGTCGCCAAATTCACGACAAACCCACCCAATGAGTGAAAGGATACGCAATGCTATTTTTAATAATATTCACCAAGATGTTCATAATGCTACGGTACTAGATGCATTTGCAGGCACAGGAGCAATCGGCCTTGAGGCACTATCTCGTGGAGCTAAAAAAGTTACTTTTATTGAAAAAAATCGTCTTGCTCAAAAAATCCTAGCAAATAATTTAGAACAAATCACTTCAAAGAATGATAAAGTAGGCAAAAGCCAATTAATTCGCTCTTCAGTAAATGGCTGGCTAAATTCAACTGAGAGTGAATATATAGACGGAAAATTAGATATTCTGCCTACTTTTAATATTATTTTTGCCGATCCTCCTTATTATGACCCTCAATTCCCTACCTTACAAAAACTAGCCCTAAGACTTGAAAATGATGGTTTATTTATTGTTTCTCAACCTAAAGAGCTAGAAGATATCTGTATAGAAAGTTTAACTTTAATTAGCCATAAAATATATTCTGGTGCTAAAATTTTAATTTTTAGAAAATAGTTTTTTATATTTTTAAAGTTCTTATGGTAAAATAAGGGTATTATTAAAGTTAAATAAGGTTAATTTATTATATGGACGAACGAGACCAAAATATTCAAAATAATAGCCAAGTTCCAGAAATGAGCACTGATATAAGCAGAGAAAATAGCTTCAGCACTCCAATACAAAATACTAGTTTAGGTGCAGATAATACTGTTTCTATGGAAGCTATACAAACAGCAGAAACTACCCCTACCGAAAATACTAACTCTAGTGTAGAACCTTCTTTGAATAATTTTACAGTAAATAACCCTATTAATGGTATGGGCAATAGTTTATCGCAAAACCCTATAACTACAACAGAGCAACCTGTAGAAAACCATCAAAATTTCCAACCAATTATTCTAGATAGGGATACGCCTAAAAAATCAAAAACCGGCTTATATATAGCAATAGCTATTATTTTAGTTCTTGTTATATCTTCTGGTGCTGCAGTAACATTTTTCTTACTTCAGCCTAAATCTATAATCGCTCGTTTTTATGGTAAAACTGTTTCCTGCAGGGCTAATCTTTTCGGTATAGGTAGTGGGGGGTATAGTAAAATGTTAAAAGTCGATAAAGATGGAAAAATATCATTCAATAATAATAACACATGGCAAAATGCAGAAGAAGCTAAAGCAAAAATAGAAGAAAAAGATAATGTTTTAACAATTACTTTTAGCGATGGAGCTGCTAAGATAACCCTAAAAGGCCAAGATTTAAAAGATTTATCTAACTTCCCTGTAAAAGCAGAAGCTGGCGGTTCATTTTCACTAGATATGCAATGTAAAGCAGAATAAAAAATCTTAAAGTAAAATTAAAAAGGAGCTGAATTGCTCCTTTTTTAGTTGTTATATTACTACTAGAAAGTAATACTTTAAGTATACTAACCTCTAGCAAAATGTGCGAATGCACGGTTAGCTTCTGCCATTCGGTGTGTATCCTCTTTCTTCTTGAAAGCTGCACCACTTTCATTGTAAGCATCTACAATTTCTAAAGCTAAACGTTGGCTGTAAGGCATACCACTTCTAGCACGAGCTGATTGTACTAACCATGAAAACGCATAATGTAATTGACGGTGTCCTTGTACTGGGAATGGAATTTGATAGTTAGCACCACCAACACGTCGTGATTTAACTTCAAAGCTTGGTGAAACATTTTTTAAAGCTTTTTCAAATACTTCTAGTGGGTTTTCGCTATCAAGTTTTTTAGCTGCTACTTCCAAAGCTTTATATACAGCTTTTTCAGCAACTAGTTTTTTACCATCTAGCATTGATTTATTAATTAGTCTTTGAACTAAAATAGATTGGTATTTACGATCTGGTTTTAATTCTCGTTGTAATTTTCTAGTAACTTTTCGTGGCATTTTTATTTCTCCCTCTTAGCACCATATTTTGAACGACCTTGTTTTCGACCATTCACACCTTGAAGGTCTAATGCACCACGCACAATGTGGTATCGAACACCTGGAAGGTCAGGTACACGTCCACCACGTACAAGCACAACAGCGTGTTCTTGTAAGTTATGTCCTTCACCGCCAATGTAAGCCCAAACTTCATGACCATTAGTTAAGCGTACACGTGCAACCTTACGTAAAGCTGAGTTAGGTTTTTTAGGTGTTTTAGTAGTAACCTTTACACATACACCTCGTTTTAGTGGTGCATTTTGTGCATAATATTTAGTTTTTAGTGCATTATGAATGCGTCCAAGTGCTGGTGATTTTGATTTTTTAGCAGCAACTTTTCGTGGTTTTCGCACTAATTGATTAATTGTTGGCATCAATTCTCCCTTAAAAATTAATAATTTTATTTCAAAACTTTTATAGGCTGATAAGTTCCTAGAAAGTTTTGCCTCATATTTTATAAGATCAGCATACCCTATAAAATGTCTTTACCTTTTTACCTAAATAGTATCTTGCACACCTGCTTGTATTATTTAGTAAAAAGAGGAAACTCAACAAATATTATAACAAAAAAACTCGTATATAGCAAGCGTTTTACTTTATTGCCATCTATAAAAATAACCCCTATTATTAGAGGTTATTTTATATAATTTAGTGATATTATTTAGCGTTTCGTTTTTCAATAATATCTTGCGCAACGTTTGGTGGAACTTCCTCGTATTGAGCTAATTCCATAGTAGAAGCTGCACGGCCTTTACTCATTGAACGAAGATCAGATGTATAGCCGAACATATTTGCTAGTGGCACAAAACCACGAATCAATTTTGTTCCACCCATTAGATCATCCATTGAGTCAATTCGTCCACGGCGTGAGTTAAGGTCGCCAATTACGTCACCCATGAATTCTTCTGGAGTAGTTACTTCCACTTTCATTACTGGCTCAAGTAGTACTGGTTTAGCATTCTTGATACCTGCACGAGTAGATAGTGCACCAGCTAATTTGAAGGCAAGCTCGCTGGAGTCAACATCGTGGTATGAACCGTCATACAAAGTAGCTTTAACATCAACAACTGGGTATCCAGCTATAACACCTCCGTTAAGAGTTTCTAGCACACCTTGTTCAACTGGTTTACGATACTCTTGCGGCACAACACCACCTTTAATTTCATCAATAAACTCAAAACCTTTTCCTGGCTCATTTGGTTCAAAGCGAATCCATACATCACCATACTGACCACGTCCACCGGACTGCTTAGCATGTTTACCTTGAGCTTCAGCTGTACCACGGATAGTTTCACGGAAAGCAACTTGTGGTTCACCAATATTAGCTTCAACGTTAAATTCACGCTTCATACGGTCGATCAAGATATCAAGATGCAACTCACCCATTCCTGACATAATAGTTTGACCAGTTTCTTCATCTGTATGAACTCGGAAAGTTGGATCTTCTTCAGCTAGGCGTTGAAGAGCAATACCCATTTTTTCTTGGTCAGCTTTAGTTTTTGGCTCAACAGCAATAGACACAGGAGGTTCAGCAAACTCAATACCTTCAAGTACAATACCATGGTTTAGATCACAAAGAGTAGCACCTGTTGTTACATCTTTCAATCCCACGACAGCGGCGATATCACCAGCTGTAATTTCAGATATGTCTTCACGCTTATCAGCATGCATACGTACCAAACGGCCTACGCGTTCTTTTTTACCTGTCATAGTATTTAATACGTATGAGCCAGCAGTGATTTTACCGCTATATACGCGAATAAATACTAATTTACCAACAAATGGGTCTGTTGCAATTTTAAATGCTAGGGCTGCTGTTGGCTCATCAACACTTGGGCGACGTTCATCAGCTTCACCAGTTTTAGGGTTAGTACCTTTAATTGAGGCAACATCTAGCGGACTTGGTAAATAATCGTTCATTAAGTCTAGAACTTTTTCCACGATAACACCACGTCCGTCACCACCAGTAACTAAGAAGAAGTCACCAGCAAGAACACGTTTGCGAAGAGCAGCTTTAAGTTCTGGGATGGTTATTGATTCTTCACCTTCTTCAAAGAAACGCATCATCAATTCATCATCAGCTTCAACTGCGTTTTCTACTAGCAAGCTACGTGCATGTTTAGCTTTTTCAAGCATATCAGCTGGAATTTCGCCAACTTTCAACTCATGATCAGCATAGTTGTCATAAGTGTAAGCTTTCATATCAATAAGGTCAACTACACCATTAATTTCTTGCTCAAAACCAATTGGTAAGTGAATAGGAAATGCTTGGCGAGTTAAACGATTGTGAATAGATTCAATTGATTTGTAAAAATCACCACCAGTTTGGTTAATTTTGTTAATAAAACAGATACGTGGAACTCCGTATTTGTCTGCTTGACGCCATACAGTTTCAGACTGCGCTTCAACACCCATTTTACCGTCAAAAACAGTTACAGCACCGTCAAGAACGCGTAATGAACGTTCAACTTCAGCAGTGAAGTCGATGTGCCCTGGGGTATCAATAATATTAATTTTGTGGTCTTTCCAGAAACAAGTTACGGCAGCAGAGGTAATTGTAATTCCTCGCTCTTTTTCTTGTGCCATCCAGTCGGTAGTAGCACCATCACCTTCACCACGAACAACACCAATTTTATGAGTTAAGCCTGTGCGGTAAAGGATACCTTCCGTAGTAGTAGTTTTACCAGCATCGATATGGGCGATGATACCTACGTTACGGAAATTCTCTAGTGGAGTATTTTTACTCATTCTTCTCCTTAAAATTTTATTATTTTAATAGCTATCTTGATGCAAAATATTATATACACTAAAATAGCGCTTCGTTTACAATACTAACATAAAAACACCTCTCTGTAAAGTGTTAAAAGCCTTCGTTAAATGTTACAATAATGCTATGTTTGAATATAAAATAGTAACTATAAAAGACGGTATTTTTACTAACGATTTTGGTAACAATTCCTCAAAAATTGAAGAATTACTTAATAGCTTAGGGCGTGAAGGATGGGAATTGGTACAGTCTTCAATAACTGATACAGCTGGCATATTAACTGAACGTAGCGAAATTGTTTTTATTTTTAAAAGAAGTAAACAATTTATTAACCCTTTTAAAGCTAATAACTAGAGTTTATTATAAATAAAGAGCGTTCCCGTAAGCGGAACGCTCTTTTATAGTTATTTTATATCATATAAGGCAGTTATTTTAGAAATTGGCATAGATTGAAGATATACTTTACCAGGGCCAACTATTTTTGTATTAAAGAACCCTTCACCACCTAGCAACATATTTTTAGCACCTTTTACGGTTTCTACATTCATTGTTACGCTAGTTTCATAAGCTACAACATGACCTGTATCTACTAGTAGCGTTTCACCTTTCTTTAATTCTTTTTCTATTAATGAGCCATCAATCTCTAGAAAAACAGTTCCATTTCCACTTATTCTTTGCATAATAAAACCTTCACCACCAAAGAATCCTGTTGCGAATCTTTTCTGAAAAGCTATTTTACGCTCGATTCCTTCAGTAGAAGCTAAAAAAGCCTTTTTTTGTACAATTAATGCTTTTTTACCGCTAAATTCAATTGGTAAAATTGCACCAGGAAATGAAGAGGCGAAAGCAATCTTTTGATCGTCCTTTAATGCTTCATATTCATTAAATGCCATTTTTTCACCAGAGAATCTACGCGACAAAGCAGTTCCTAGACCACCAAATTTAGTTTTCATATCTATATCCATGCTACGGTAAGTCATTGTACCACCCTCACAAATAACCTTCTCACCTTTTTTAAGGCTTATTTCTAATATAGGTAAATTTTCGCCTGTAATTTCATATTTCATATCTTTGTAATAATTAATTCCTTAAAATTATTATTTTTACTTAATTATATTTTACCACAAAATAGCACTTTAGATTTTATGTGATTTTTATTAGGAGCAATAAATACTACCAAAATAGTTTATATTAAATAGCTCCTAAAAAGGAGCTATTTATATAGTATAAATTTTATTAATTACTATTTTGATCGCTAGTTGTTTGCTTTGATATATTAGCAGGACCAGAATATTCCCTAGAGTCAACATAGCCACCGCTATCTCGTATTTCTACCGTAATAGTTTGACCTGGTTTTGTAAATGTGTAGTCTACTGATATTTGATTTCCTGTTGGCAAGGATGAGCTTACTAAATTACCATCAACCTTTATTTCTACAGAAGATAAATCAAATTTACCTTTAGTTATTGTAGCATTGATACGATAAGTGTTTGAAGTTGCATGACGTTGGTATGATACTCCTGACACTGACGGTTTACCATCGCCACAAGTATGGATATTATCTTCTTCATTAATATTATATCCATCTGGAGCTGTTAAGGTTTTTTGTTTAGTTGCTGGGTCGGTTATCTCGTAAACAGTAATCTTTGTCTTTGTTGACGCTGGAGTACACTGAGTGGCTTTTCGTTTAGAAACTGTATCTACTTCAATTTCTAATTGTTTTGAGTTTGTTTTATCTTTACTCCACCATGATGGACATATATCGTTTCTTCCACCTATAGAACAGTTATTTATGCCTTGAACTCTTTGAATTCTGTCGCCAACTTTCCATTTTCCGTTAGGGCCATATACCTGTTTATGCACGGCTTCCATGTAATCATTTACAACCCTTCTAACTGTAGTGTTGCTTGCTGAACCTAGAGCCCTACCGTCGTGGTTTCCACTCCATACACCTGTAGCTACTACTGGTGAATAACTCATCATCCATGAATCTTTAGCATGCCCTTTGCTATCATCTGTAGTTCCTGTTTTAGATGCCGTCCAAACACCTGGTATACTAAAGCCGAAGCTGTGGGCTTGGGCGCCAAAAGTAAGACTTCTGGCATTAGGGTCAGAAAGAATATCTGTAAGCATATAAGCAGCTTGAGCATCTATAGCTTGCTTGCTTTCATCTTTCCATTCTATAATTTTATTACCTGAAGAGTTCTTAACCTCTAATACATATGCTATTGGCCTATATACACCACCTCTTGCAAGAGTAGCATATGCATTAGTGTGTTCATCTTGTCTTACAGAACATCCACCACCTATAGCAGCTGATAAGCCTGCATCACTACCACGGCAGTAAGATAGGTCACCTAAATCCCTAGCTGTTTGTATACCTTTGTCAACCTTAACAATCGACAATGCTTTAATAGCGGCAATATTCAATGAACTACCTAAGCTCTGACGGATAGTTACATCACCATAAAATCTACCTGTATAGTTACGTGCTTTACACTGTCCTGTATTTCCACCACAATAAAGCTTATCAATATTTTCGTCTCTAAGTACTGTTCCAGGAGTGTAAGGTGTATCTTTCAAATTAAATAATGGGGCGTAGTCGACTATTGGCTTGATACTTGAACCTGGGTCGAGATTAGATACGGCAGCATTAGTTTGACCATAACCCTCCTTATGATAATCAACAGATCCAACCTGTGCTATAACTTGACCAGTATTAGCATCAACTGAGGTTAAAGCAATATTGTCAGCTCCAGTTATAGCTAGTGTTTTACTACCGTTAGCTACTGCTTGTTCAGCAAATTTTTGTGCTTTTAGATCTAGAGTTGTTTTAACAGTTAATCCACCACCACCTACGATTTTAATACCAATTTTTTTCTCAAGTTGCTTCTTAACTTCTTGTACAAAATGTGGCGCCTTCATATTTGCATACTGGTTAACTTCTGGTTTTATTTCTGCTAGAATATCTTTCTTTTTAGCCTCTTCAGCTTCTTCTTTAGTAATAAAACCAACTTCAGCCATATCATTTAATACTTTATGTTGCCTTTCTACTAAGCTCTTATTAAAGGCTTTATTATAAGGGTTGTACACAGCTGGGTTATTAGGTATAGCAGCCAATAAAGCCGCCTCGGATAATGTTAAATTCTTAGCACTTTTACCAAAATAGGTTTGTGCGCCACTTTCAACACCATTACGTCGCCCACCATATGGGCTTTCATTTAAGTAAAGTGTTAAAATTTGGTCTTTATTATAAATTTGTTCAACTTGAATGGCTAAAATGATTTCTTTAATTTTTCGTGGAATACCACTAAGACCTCTGTTACTTGAATCTTCAGCAAAATAAACCTGTTTTATTAACTGCTGAGTTAGCGTTGAACCACCTTGAGTAGCACCACCTCTAAAGTTGTTAATAAAAGCACGTGCTATAGCAGAAGCATCAATACCTTTATGGTTAAAGAATTCCCTATCTTCAATAGCTACTGTAGCCTTTTTAACATAATCAGATATCTCAGAACTATCAACAACTAGCTTATAGTCTCCGGTTCCTTTATCTTCCCAAAGTAGTTCACCATTACGATCGTAATATTTAGATACAGTAGTTTGAACTCTTTTAGCTAACTCTTCAGGACGAATAATGTTTAAGTCTTTTGAAAAATAAGCAAAAGCAGCAGCTATTAAAATGGCACATAAAATACAGCCTACTACCGTTATTTTTAACATCATAAATAAGCCACGCTTAGAGAACCAATATTTTAGAACTCTTTTAGGGTGTAACCTATAGAAAAACCTTTTAATAGGTTCTTTTGGTAAGGAAGCTAAATATTCTGCTCTTTCCCTTGCTTTTTTATCTTTCTTTTCCTGTCGGCGATGCACAAGATTTGCATACAAACTTAAATTATTTTTTTGTTTTGTTGGACTATTAGCCCTATTTCTTCTACTGCTAAAATGACGATGGCTTACGCCTTTTTCTTCGCCTTTAGCTCTTAAAGACCTTTTACTATTCATATCAACATTATTATAACACGGCCAGCTTATGCTTTTCAATATTTAACCTATAATCTTTATTTGCTACAACGCTTTTAAAATGCTAAAATGGTTATTATATTATAAGGAGGAAAATGAAACTATCAGAAGAGCTTAAATGGCGTGGCTTTTGGAACCAGACAACATTTCAAGATGAATCAATTTTAGATAATCAAAAACATACTATTTATCTAGGAACTGACCCATCTGCAGATAGTTTACATATTGGTCATTTAAGTGTTTATATGATGGTTAGGCGTTTTATTGACCATGGCCATAAAGTTATTTTATTAGTTGGCGGTGGAACCGGAATGATTGGTGATATGCGTGACACAGAAGAGCGTAGCCTACTTTCTGTAGAACAAGTTAAAGCTAATACTGAAAGTTTAAGAAAACAAGTTTCTAATCTTTTTGGTGGATATGATCTTGAAGTAGTAAATAATGCTGATTGGCTACAAAAAATAGAATTGATCCCCTTTTTGCGAGATACTGGCAAAAATTTTAATATGGCCGAACTGATTGGGCGTGATTTTTTTAAAAGCCGTATAAGCAATGGTGGTGGGTTAAGCTTTGCTGAATTTACCTACACTTTACTTCAAGGGTACGACTTTTGGTGGCTTAATAAAAATAAGGGTGTAACCATGCAAATAGGTGGCAGTGATCAATGGGGAAACCTTCTTTCTGGCGTTAATTTAATTCGTAAAAAAGAATCTAAAGAAGCTTTTGCTATGACTGCTCCACTATTAATCAACCGTGCTACAGGCCGTAAATTTGGGAAATCTGAAGGTGGTGCTATATGGCTAGACCCTAAAAAAACATCCCCTTATAAAATGTATCAATTCTTATTAAATTCTGATGATAGTAGTGTTTTTGAGTACCTAAAGATATTAACAACTCTATCGCCTAGCGAAATAGATGAAATTAAAAAGATCCATGATGAAAAACCGCACTTGAGAATAGCCCAAAAAGAACTAGCAAAAAATGTAGTTACTATAGTGCATGGTGAAAAAGTGGCAAGCGACGTGATTTCAGTAACAGATTTACTGTTTAGTGGCAAAACTATAGATGAACTATCTGAGCAAGAAATTAATATATTAAGCCAAGAATTACCTACAATAGATATTAGTGAAGCACAAAATATTAGTGATATTTTATTAAAATCTAATATAGCTAAAAGCAAAGGCGAAATTAAAAGGCTCATCTCTGGTAATGCCATATCTGTAAATAATAATAAGATTACTGAAGATATTACCATAGAAAAACCTTCTATTATTAAAAAAGGTAAAAATATATTTGTGCTAGCTAAATAAAAATAGACCATTTCGGTCTATTTTTATTATTATTTAACTTCTTTTTCAAAACCTTTTTTAGCACCATCTAAAGTGTTTAGTGCTCGTTTCTGGATTTTCTGAACTTCATGTTTAGTATTAGCCGTAACTTCTTCTACCTTAGCCTTAGATACTACTTTTATTTCTTCAGCCTTTTCTTTAACTTGGTCAGCAACTTCATCAACCTTTTCTATAGTTTCTTCAGTTTTATGTTTTAATGCTTCACCGACCTCTTTACTTTTTTTAGCTAAATCTTCTCTAGTTTCCTTGCCACTTTTTGGTGCTGTTAGTATCCCACCAACAACTCCTGCTACTGCGCCTAATAATAGTCCTAATCCAAATTTTTTACTCATTTTTTTCTCCTTTTTTGTTAAATTTTTTAAATAAATCCAGCACTGTTTTCATTATTATGATCGGTGATGATATTTGAGCAAAGTTTTGCACAATATTATCAATCCCACTAGATATGTTTTGCATATTTTTTGTAATATCGCCTATTTGCCTTGTAACACGTATAATAAGAATAAAACAAATTATACCTAGAATAATAAAAACTGCTAATGCAATTGATAGTATAACCACTAGTATTTCAGCAGCTGAACTCATTACGCTCCTTTTTTATTTTATATTTATTTTGTTTTTATTTTTGATTTTTATGCAAATCTGTGAATATAGTATCATAAAAATACTAAAATGTCAATAATATTTTTATAAATAATATTAATCTATATACATATTGACTTACTTATTATTTTATTGTATAATGTATTCTGCCTTTAGAAAGGCAAAAATAGAAAGGTACGTCATACGAAATGGCGTGGTACATTAATATGTTAATTGGAGTAACACAGAACTTCTTAAGAAACTGCTTGATGGATTTTGAAGAATCCAAAAAACAGTCAGGAGATATTTCATTCTCTTGGACAGACTGGCAAGACGGTAAAAAGTCCGAAATGCTGTTTTTCTTGAATGAATCTGAGTGGAGAATCTCACAAACGTCTTTATTTAATAAGACCTTGATTAGTATTCAGAACAAACTACAGGATGTAAGTATTCATATTCCTAACGATGGAACTGATGCCTATATTGTAGGATTACATCGCGATGTTTATAAAAATCTCGTAGACTTAGCTACGCTAATCACTGAACGGATTAACCGTAGAATAACCTATATGGATAAATGTCAAGATGTTTTCATTGGAGGACAAGTACGCTACTGGAAGCAAGTAGGCCCAAATAAGGAAGTTGAAGCATTCTGTTTTTGCCAATCAAATACTCCTTATAAGGGGCTATTTAATATAGATTCAATCACTTATAGGGATGATGAAATTAAACAGAATCATTCATTTGTAGATATTTCATTCAAAGATTTCAAGAAACAAAATTGGGAAAAAATCCTACTCCGATAAAAATACATACCCCTCTTTAAAGAGGGGTATTTTTTATCCATTACCTGAACGCTTAATTGTCAGATGGCTATCATCTTCTGGGGCTATAAAATCTCTATTTCTTTCATCTAGCCTTTTAATAACTTTCTGCACTAACCTTTCAGGGTTACTATCAAAAATGACATCTTTACTATTAGGGGCTTCTACATTCTCAAGTAATGTCTCTGTGTAATCTGCTAAACCTTTAGATCCTGTAAGTACTGCTACAACCTTTCTAGCTTCTAGGGCTGTAGCAAGCTCATGTAGGCTTCCCATTCTACCACCTACTGTGATTACTGCATCACTAGAAAGCACTAAGTGGGTATCTCTACCTACATAATTCATGCCTGTAAAATTAATATAATCGAATGGTTTAAACGGTAATTTATAAGTATTAACATGCTGGCGAAAACTAGATGCTGGTGAAAATCCCACACTTAAACCAGTCCTACCTTTAACACTAACTGCCCCAATAGCAGCATAATGTGGCAGACCTACTGTAGCACCAGTAGTTAATATTTTACCTTGTTTTGAAATCTCTCTACCAAGCCTATAAGCCAATGTAGCAGAAGCTTCAACGCTGTCACCATTTGCAGCACCTGATACGCAAATTTGATATCTCATTTATTCTCCTTAAAATATTTTATTTTCAATTTGTTCTTTATTCATATTAGGGACTTTAGCATTAAATAATTCTATAATTTCTTTTTTAAGCTCTGTTCTAAACCCGTTAAAAGATCTCTTATGATTATCTATATAATAAAGGACATCCCTTTTATTTACTGAAACTATATCATCCTGGCAAAAAATGACTGTATTTTTATATTTCTGCCAAAATATTTCCTTATTAGAAGTTTCTAAATTCTCCTCGCCTAAAATTTTATTTTTTAGCGCCTCAGAAATTTCAGAACAGGTAACATCATTGTCGTAAAAACCTAATTCTTTAAGTGCTTCTATTGATCTACTATACTGTAAGGCCATTATATGTGCAGAGATACTGAAATCTTTACCTGTTTTATTCTCTAAAGACTGTAAGTTGTAATTAAATTGTTTTAATTTTACACCTTGCAAACCGAGTAGACTGCCAAGGTTAAATTTCATCATTTTATACTTTTCTCCATAATAGGCATACTGTGTAATTTTGCATTCTTTTTAAGAATACCATCTTTAGATCCTATATATTGAATAACGGATGTTGAGTTAGCACTAGCAAATAAAATACTTTCCGATAAAGACGCTCCTTGCACCCATTGGGATACAAAGCCCGAGCCGAAAGCATCACCTGCTCCAGTCCTATCTATAACTTTAACGTCTTCGTACATGCCTGCCCTTACGATGCTTTTGCCGTCACTGGCCCATACGCCATCTTGCCCGTCAGTGATAATGATATTTCTAACAAATAATAGTCCAGCTCTTAATAATTCTTCTATACTTTCTCCGGAAAATAGCTCTTGAGCTTCTTGTTTATTAATTATTAGCAGTTCTACATCATCTAATAAAGTTTTAACTTTTTCGGGCTGCGATAATTCTTTACTACCAGGGTTCCAAGCTATTTTTGTATTAGTTTTACTAGCTTGCGTAAATATTTTTCTAATCGCGTCAAACCTACCAGCTAAATTAGTTATATAAATAAAATCAAATTCACCTTCAGTAAGTTTAAAATTATTAGCATGAATATGACTAGAAGCACCACGATAAGTTAATATTGTTCTTTCCCCATTTGGTGCTAATAATATAGTTGAATAATCTGTTGAGCGTAATTTATCAATTTCTACTCTTGAAGTATCGATAAATTCTTCATCTAGATTCCTCAATATTATATTACCGGCAACGTCATCACCTATAATTCCCATAAAGCTAGTCTTCAAGCCTTGTCTAGCAAAAGTTATGGCAGCATTGGTTGCTCCTCCTCCAGTTGCAAAATTTATCTGATTTAAATCTATTTTCGATCCTAAACCTAAACTAACAAAATCATGCTCTGGATCTGCCGATATTAAATTAAATTCATCAGAATTACCTAAAAAAACATCTTGAACAGCTGCACCTATAGTTAATATTTTAGGAATTTGCATTTTCTCTAAAATACCCCTTTACGATTAATCTCATCAACCATAGCCTTATATACCTGTTCTGGCTCAGGTGATTGAGCAAAAGCAGCCCCCACGTTTACAACATCAACGCCTGATTGCACTAAGTTAAATACATTAGATAAGTTAGCGCCACCATCCCAACCAATTTCAACATTAGGATTAATTTCTTTCACTAATCTAATTTTTTCTAGTTGCATCATATTAGCTCTTCCACCCATTTCGCCAAGATTGCCACTAAAAATAAGTACATGTTCAGCTTCTTTAATAGCATCAGCAATAGTTTCTGGCACAGTAGAGCGCAATAACGCTACAGCTGGCTTGATCATAGTTTCTTCTTTTAGTTTACGAAAAATTGGAGCTAGCTCTTCCTCACATTCACCATGAAAAATAACCATATTAGGATTCATAGCTATAATAGTTGCTAAATGGTCGCTAGGGCGAGATACCATCATGTGAATATCTGCCTTTATTTCTGGCGGCCACCATACTTGGTTTTCAGGTATAGTATAGTTTTGGGCAAACATACCGTCAGTAATATCTATATGTATACGCTCTGCAAAATTAGCAATTCTTTCAATTTGATATTTATATTCTTCTTGGCTTCCTGCCAATATAGCTGGTGTAATTGTCGCCATTACTAAACCTCATCAATTTGCTTATTTCTTCTAATAAATCTTGTAGCTCCAGAAAAGGGAGTTTCAAGCCAAGTATCTAGAACATTATATAAATCTAGCTTAGCTTCAGGTTTATCAAATATCCGTGCTGGTAAACATAAAACATTGCTGTCATTATCGTTACGAGTCCATTTAGCTTCTTCAGTATCCCAAACAACAGAAGCCCTAATGCCCTTAAATCTATTTGCGGCCATTCCCATACCTTGTGCACCACCACACATTAATATAGCTCTAGGGTCTTGATCGTCGCTAGTTTTAATTTTAACAGCAGCTTTTTGTGCAAATTCTGGAAAATCATCCTCAGGGTTATAGTTGTCTGGACCAATATTTTCAACATCATAACCCCTACCCTTTAAATATTCTTCAACTTTATCTTTTAAGTAAAATCCCCTATGATCTGAGCCAATATAAATTTTCACTTTTTCCCCTTACACATTAGCTGCAACATCAGCTGTAAGCTCAACTAAACGATTTGAATATCCCCATTCGTTATCATACCAAGCAACAATTTTTACTAAATTGCCACCAACGACATTAGTTAATTCTAGGTCAACTATACAACTATGTGAATTACCTTTGAAATCAGAAGAAACTAAAGGCTCTTCACTTACGGCCAAAATACCTTGGTAAAATGGTTCTTTTGAAGCTTTTTTAAATACTTCATTTAATTCTTCTTTTGTAGTGTCTCTTTTTAGAAGAGCAGTTATATCGCTAAGTGAAACAGTTATAGTTGGTACACGTACACTAAGTCCATCAAACTTACCTTTCAAAGAAGGTATAACTTTAGCTGTTGCAATTGCTGCACCTGTTGATGTGGGAACAATATTTTCAGCAGCCGCACGTGCCTCTCTTAAATCTTTTGCTGGAGCATCAATTAGCCTTTGGCTAGCAGTATATGAATGTACGGTTGTCATTAATGATTTTTCAATACCAAATTCCCTCTCAAGTATAGCCATTACAGGAGCGATACAGTTTGTCGTACAACTTGCATTACTGATAATATCATCATCTAGTGTCAATTCTTGTTCATTAACTCCTAGAACAACAAATTTAGCACCTTCACCTTTAGCTGGAGCAGAAATTATAACTTTCTTAGCACCTGTTTCTAAATGAACCTTAGCTTTAGCTGGGTCAACAAAAAGTCCTGTAGCTTCAATAACTACGTCAATACCCAATTCCTTCCAAGGTAGGTTTTTAGGTTCACGCTCTGCATACACACGGATTTCTTTACCGTTTATTTTTAAACTATTATCCGTATAGTCTACATCATGAAAATATTGACCATAGGTAGAATCATATTTTAATAAATGAGCAAGAGTTTTAGTATCAGTTAAATCATTAATCGCTACTACTTCTATATCATCTCGCTCAAAAGCAAGCTTAAAGGCATTGCGTCCAATTCGACCAAAACCATTTATAGCAATTTTTTTAGACATTTTATCTCCTTTTTATTTACAAAAATTCCTGTTCTCATTTTAGCATAAACTTTTTAAAAAGTCTATTTACACATTAATTATTCTTATGCTTATTATTTTAATACACGGAATAATAATATTACGAAGAAAAAATGCTGTCAAAAGAATAATATTACTCTAATTATACCAATATTTAATACAATTATATTAACATTATTCTTTATCTTTTTCTTCTTTAGATATGCACAAGGTTTATATGAAGATATAAGAACGCTGCAGGCAGAAAACTCTAAACAAAGTAATAACATTGTATGTCTAGAAGGAAAACGAGAATTTTGCGAAAAATAAAATTAATCAATTTAAAAAGACTACTTATAGTGAGTAGTCTTTTTAAATTTTCTTTTTTTCTGCCTGCTTCCGTGCTTGTATGGCTGTAGCGTTTGAAGTAGGTTCTATAATTCCTTTACGCTTAAGCTGTGACCGTAATTTTATTCTAGCATGAGAAGTTGTAACTAAATCAAGCCAATCAGCCTTTGGCTCTTGGTTTTTACGAGTCAACACCTCAACCACATCCCCCTCTTGTAAAGGTTTATCAAAAGCATGTATCTTTTCATTAACTCTAAAAGCATAAGCATGTTTCCCTATATCTGAATGAACCATATAGGCATAATCCAATGGTAAAGCACCCTCTGGCAAGTTATATATATCACCTTTTGGTGAATATACAAAAATCCTATCACCAAAAATATCTACTTGTAATTGATCACTGGAAATTTCTTCCCCATCACGTAGCCGTTGTGCTACATCTTGCATTTGTACGACCCACTGGAGTTCATTAGTTAATCCTCCATTACCCTTTATTTCTTGATCAGGTAGACCTCTCTGAATAGAGGTAGCTCCCGATATGTAATTTTTAGATGATTTTTGTTCATGGTAATGGAAGCTAGCAGCCAAACCTCTCTCGGCAAATTCATGCATATCTTCAGTACGTATCTGAAATTCAGCAATCAATTTACTTGGCGTGATAACAGTTGTATGTAATGATTGGTACCCATTAGGTTTTGGCATTGAAATATAGTCCTTAATACGTTCAATCATTGGCTTATACATAGTATGAAGAACACCTAAAACACGGTAGCAATCTTCCTTATTTTTAACAATGATACGTAAAGCCATTAAGTCGTATACTTGATCAATTTCTCCAGCTTTTTGCAATTTTTTATGCAAAGAATAAATACTCTTTACTCTTCCAGATATCTTAAAGTCTATACCTGCTTTTTTAAGTTGGTTTTCTACATCTTCACGAACACGGCCAAGTTTCCTAGTTGATTTCCCTAGCCGTTTTCTCATTTCATTTTTTAACCTATTATATTCTTTAGGTCTAAGATATGAGAAAGCTATTTCTTCTATCTCCATCCTTACTCGCCCCATACCAAGCCTATCAGCGATGCGCGCAAAAACATCTAAGCTTTCTCTAGCTATTTTTTTCTGTTTTTCTGGGGGCATATACTCTAAAGTCTGCACATTATGAAGTCTATCTGCAAGTTTTATAATTATCACACGAATATCTTGCCCAACTGCTATTAACAATTTAGATAAATTATCTTTAGTTTGCGGTAAGTATGCTTCTAAATTATCCATTCCACTTCTAGCCCTACCAACTTTTGTTACGCCATCCACTAAAAAGGCGACATTTTTACCAAACTTTTCCTCGATATCTGCTAAAGGTGTTTCTGTATCCTCTACAACATCGTGTAATACTCCTGCTATTACGGAATCTATATCCATTCCCCATTTTATCAAAATTCCAGCAACCCTAAGTGGATGAGTTATATATTTTTCACCAGATTTACGAAATTGACCATCATGCTTTATTGTCGCATAATCTATAGCCTCTTCAAGTCTAACTACTTCATCTATTTCATAATGCTTTTTAGCAATTTTTAACAATTCGCTCTTTTCCATATATAGATTTTAGAGTATAACTAGAAAAAAGTAAACCTTTTTAAATATTGACTGATCTAGAAAAAGATGTTATTATATAGTATCAATCAATAGATTAGTACTTTAATAATTAAGTTTAGTCTATTGAAATTTTCTTAAAAGGAGGACAAAGAGAATGTCCAGATCAATTTACTTTACTGAGCCTGAGCTCAGTAAGATCCCTAAGAGCAATAAAATGCTTGAGTATCAGAAGGTTCTTTCCATAGGGAAAGACAAGCTACTAAATGCAGGGTTGTCAGAAAATGACTATCAAGCCCTAGTCGACTGCATAGAACTTGGCAAGACTATTAATAATTCATTAGTGATTCGCTTAAGAATTGCCTTAACAAGGATTAATACTAAGCCTATAAAAAAACAGGCTAAAAAAGATCCCGCCGAAAAAGTTCAGAGGACAAAAAAGAGTAGAAAAGTAAAAAATAAGCCTTTAATTGACTACTCTAAAGAGGAACTAATAGAATTAGTTAAAAAGCAACAAAAAGCTATAGATTCATTTGACGAAAGGAAAAGAAAAAGTAAATCAGACCAAAAGAATAATCTTGATTTACTCCGCAAACAAATATCTACCCTCTCAGGAGATATTGATCAAAATAAAAAGGATCTAAGTGCTAAGGACGATACTATTAGTAATTTAGAGGATAAAGTAACTAAATTACTAAAAGATAAGGAAGACCTAGAATTAGAAGCAAAAACTTCAGCTAACAACACAATAGATGTAAAGTTTAAGGAAAAACTAGAATCTGATAAAAGAAGTCTATCTATAAACCTTAATAAAACTAGGGAGAAGTTAGTAGCAAAAGAAAGTGAGGTTCAATATCTAACTAAAGAAAATTCATCTCTTGTTGATGAAAATAATCTTTTACGAGAAGCATTACTTGCTACTCAGGATAAAAAAGAGACAACTTTAGCAAAAGTTAATAGCTCACTTTTTGACGTAAAAGTAGAAGATTTATCACCAGGTGTTATTTCTCAACTTTTCAATAGTATCAATCAACGATTGAATATTTTAGAACAAGACAGGATTATTACCTCTAAGGCTGAGCAACCTAAAAAAGAAAAGGAATCTTTACCTGATTTACCTAAATACGCCCCAGCTCAAGAAGAGGATATCGACAGATTAAGAAAATTCGTCAAAGATAATAAAATAGATACTTCCTCAACACCTTTAAATGCTAGTATTCTTAACTCTATTATTCATAAACCTAGAGTTAAATACACCAGCCCCAAAAAGCAAAGCAACAGTTTAGTTAAGAAACTATCAAAAAAATTTACGCCTGAAGAAATTGAGATCCTTCAAAGCCAAAATATTATGATAGTTGCGGGAGGTATTCATAAAAATAAAGGTACTATTCGCTCTTTTGAACAATTCTTTGACAATATTGAATCGGTTATTGATGCAGGACCAACTCAAACTATTAACGCAATTAATAATGCTTTGGAGAATAAAAATATTGATTTTATTATCATATTTAATGACTCTATTGGGCACAACAAGTGGGAAGGTATTAATAATAAGAAAAGCTTTAAGATAATTGTTAATACGTTACTAAATAAGCGTAAAAGTAGAGACGAATTGCTTAAAGAAATTCTTTTTAGATTAGATTGGAAAAAATAAAAATAGACTAAACTAAAAACCAAGCATTTAATTGCTTGGTTTTTTATTATATATTTTTTGTAATTATTTATTGTTCCAACGTTCAATAGATTCAGCGATAACTTCTTTAGCTTCTTCAATATCACCAAATTTTTCTACTTTAGTAGTTCCAGCCTTTTTTAAATCTTTGTAATGATTAAAATGGAATTCAATTTGTCTGATAAGTTGCTCTGGTAAGTCGGCTAAGCTCTTGTATACATTTCCATTATCTCTATCATCTGCTGGTACGGCTATAATTTTATCATCAACTTCACCATCATCAACAAATTTCATAACACCCAAAATTCGTGCTTCTAGGAATATTCCAGTAGTTAGTGGGTCGTTAGTAATAAGTAGAACATCAAGTTCATCACCATCTTCATCTAAAGTTTGAGGAATGAATCCGTAATTAGTTGGCTTAGCAAAAGCTTTAGGCTCTACTCTATCAAGTTGCATTACAGCTAAATCACGATTCCATTCAATTTTATGAGTAGATCCAGTAGGAATTTCTACTACTACATTAATAATACCGTTTTTATAATCTCCAGCATTTAAGATTTTATTAAAATCTGCCATTTTATTATTTCCTTTCTTTTTTAAATTTTATCAATTTTAAGTAGTTAGATCAAGATTATTAGTCCTTATTTGCTAATTCTATTATTGAATCTTCAACCGTCTTTTTGCTCTTTTTCTTTTTAGTATTTTTTACAGCTTTACTACTTATAGGCTTTTTAGTATCTTTTTTAACTATTTTAGCAGGTAATTTTCTTCCACTAACTTTATTTTTTTCTATCCTTTTTTCTTTTTTGCCGGATAGCTTGGCAAACATCATTTTACCAGCAGCTGTTTGCAAAGTTCTGATAAATTCAACCTCTACAGTAGACCCTATTAAACTTTCTCCATTTTCTACAACCACCATAGTTCCATCCGGTAAATGTCCTACACCCTGTTTTTTCTCACTACCGTTACCTATAATTTCTATCATTAGCTTTTCTCCAGGTAAGTAGCTTCCTCTAACGGATTGTACTAGTTCATTAATGTTTAACACTTCTACGCCCTCAACTTTAGCTACTTTATTTAAGTTGTAGTCAGCTGTCATAATCGTACCGTTATATTCTTTTGCTAGTTGCAACAATCTATTGTCAACACCCTCACTAGCAGTAGTAGAATCTTGCAATAATTTAACGTCTAAATTTTCTAGGTCTTGCAAGCTGTAAGCTATATCTAGCCCATATCTAGCTCTAGTACGTTTCTCATCATCTCCCCCATCAGCTAGCAACTGCAGCTCACCTATTACGCTTCTTGGTATTCTTATAGAATAATTAATAAAACCTGTTTTAGCTACAGCTAAAAAACGGCCATCTATTAATATTGATGTATCAATTAGGACTATTTTATTATTTTTTATCTCCACTGATTTTTTTGTTTTTTGTCTATTTGTAATACATAAAAAAAGTATAATAATAGATAGAATAATATTAAATATTTCTACCATCATGAACAATCCTTTCTTTTAATTGTTATTGTAAGTATTTAATTAAAGCTTCTCTTAAGTCTTTTACTGGCTTAATAAACTGGTCTTTACTATCTTTATGGGCTGGTGCTATTGCTTTAGTAAACCCTAACTTTTTAGCTTCTTGCACTCTTTTGTCTGTTTGTTTAGCTATACGTATTTCCCCACTTAAACCAACTTCGCCAAAAACTACAACACCGTCATCTAGTTTTCTACCAGCAGCAGCAGAGGCTATAGCCATACAAATAGCTAAATCGGAGGCATGGTCATTTAATTTTAATCCTCCTACCACGTTAACAAAAATATCTTTATCGCTAAGATCTAATTTAGTGCGTTGATTTAATACAGCAACAAGTAAATTTAACCTATTTAAATCAAAACCACTTACCGTCCGTTTAGGGTAGCCAAAGCTACTTTTAGTTACTAAAGCTTGCACTTCTACTAATAATGGTCGACCGCCCTCTAGCGTAGCCATAATAATTGACCCATCTGTATTCTGTCTTTCAGCAAGTAGGGCTTGAGATGGATTTTTTACAATTTTAAGTCCATTATTATCCATTTCAAAAATAGCAGCTTCCGAGGTTGAACCATACCTATTTTTAACAGCTCTTACTACCTTAAAACCTCCATATCTATCGCCCTCAAAGTTAAGGACTACATCTACCATGTGTTCTAGTGTTTTAGGACCAGCAATAGATCCCTCTTTAGTAATATGGCCAACTAAAATAACAGCTGTATTATTTTTCTTAGCGGCGTTCATAATAAGATTTGAAGAATTAGTAATTTGCGATACAGTACCTGAAGCACTAGATACTTCTTTCATAGCCAAAGTTTGAATTGAATCTATAATAACAAGATCAAAGTTATCAGTATTAATAGTTTCAGCAATATCATCTGCAGATGTTGAGCTTGCAAATTTCAATCCAGTATTATAAACACCTAACCTTTTAGATCTTAACGCTACTTGACTAGCCGACTCTTCACCAGATATATATAATATTTTATGGTTCTTACAAGCAAAACCGCATATTTGCATTAGTAAGGTAGATTTACCTATTCCTGGTTGTCCAGCTATCAGAATAACTCCTGCAGGTAATATACCTCCACCTAAAACTAAATCTAATTCGCCAAAACCTGTAGAAATTCGTTCTTGGCTATCGCCTAAAATAACTTCATCTAGTCCATAGGAGATGATTCTTTTACCCATCCCCTCGCTTTTAGCTATAGCATTTTTACCTTTATTGTCTTCAATGATCTCTTCGACAAGAGTATTCCAACTGCCACAATTTTCACACTTCCCTACCCATTTAGGATATGAGGTATTGCAGTTTTGACATATAAATTTAGTTTTAACCTTAGCCACAAATACTATTTTAACACAAAATCATTTTTTATATTTTATTAGATGTTTTAAGGTTAGTAGTTATACTATCGTATAGTTTTTCATTTTGAATAGATATATCTAATAATCTTTGCCTCATTACATTAAATCTATCTATACTTTCATTTATTTCTTTATTATAAGAATCTATTTTATTCTTTCGTAGTGCTAGCTGATGTCGTTCTCTATCAAACTGTTGCTGACTGTTGAAACTGCCATTATTAGCTCTTTGGTTAAAATTAAGTATATCTTTATCTAATTGTTCTAGCTGACTATTGTATTGAGCTGTTTTGTCATCTATTTCTTTCTTTAGGTTTGGTAATTGATTATTCAGATTCTCAATTTCATTTTCAAGTTTAGTAAACTTACTATTATATTGCTTGTAGAAATTAGCAATTTTTTTACGATTATTGAAAAATTTAGCATAATGCTTTTCTAAATCTGCAGATATTTCTACTTCTTGCGTGCCTATCAAGGAGTGTAATTCATTCTCTATCTCCTCAGGCTCAGTCTCTTTATAATTTTTCATTAATTCTTCAAATTTAGGAGTTTTTATGCGTTCGTACTCCTCAGTTAATTTTTTGCCTAGATCTTTTCTAGTATTATCGTCCATTCTAGCCCAAATGGCATGCAGAAATTCATGCGCTGCCGTAACTTCTTTTATACCGTTTAATTGAGGGTCTTTAACATCTAAAACATGTATTTCACTATCCTTATAACAGCCTAAAACTGCTGTTTTTTCTGCCCTATTAATACATTTACTGGCAAAAGAATCTTTATTCTCTATTTGTGGGTTAGAAGCAAAAAATACTTTTTTTGCGTCATCTTTAAATTCTATACTAGAAACTAATTCTTTTATTTCACTACTAGGCTCATAAAAATTAGCCTTAAAAGTATCTACTATTTGTTGATAATTACTATTAAAAATAAAAACACCAGCAACAATACCTGCAGATAAAGATATAATCATTATTATTTTCTGAAAAGACTTATTTAAACCATCTTTTTCACTAGAAGAACTTTTTTTAGTTACTAAAAACATATATACTATTATTATATTTTAATCATGAGCAAAAAGCAAAATTATTTTACTAACCGGAAAATAGTATTTTATATCTTTTTAGCTATACTATCCTGCACCTATATTTTTTCTCATGAAAAAATGTGGATATCTACTAGAAATATTAGCTCGACTAACAATGAAATATTTCAGGAATTAAATAAACTAGAAGTTAAGGATAAAGACCCAAAGATTAACTATAAGCGAGAGAATTTCGGCAAAGGCTGGCAAATAGATGAAAATGGATGTAATACAAGAAATAGAATCTTAAAAAGAGACTTAAAAGATACTACAGAAGATAAAGCTTGCAAAATAATTACTGGAAAATTATTAGACCCATATACTAATGAAGAGAAATATTTTGATAAAAATAAAGACGCTTCCTCAGTGCAAATAGACCACGTAGTAGCCTTATCTGATGCATGGCAAAAAGGTGCTCAAAAAATATCACTAGAAAAAAGAATAGAGCTAGCTAATGATCCATTAAACCTACTTGCTGTAGATGGGGCTAAAAATAAGCAAAAGGGTGATAGTGATGCTTCTCAGTGGCTTCCACCAAATAAGAAATTTCAGTGTCAATATATATCAAGGCAAGTTAAAGTGAAATATAAATACGCCTTATGGGTTACTGCAGCAGAAAAAGAAGCTATGAATAGGGTACTGAGCACCTGCGAGAACTAATTAATATCTAAAATTTGTTTAATTTCAAAATCTGAACCTTCAACTACTACCCCTATAAAATTTATATCATAATCTAAATATTCTTTATGACTATTTAAGAATATGGTTGCAGAGTATTTAACCTGATCTATTTTCTTTTTTGTTAGCGATGAAATTCCACCTCCATATAGCTGATTTTTACGATATTTAACTTCTGTAAAATAAATATTCTTCTTATAAATAGATACTATATCAATTTCACATTCCCTTGTTTTAAAATTACGTGCTATAATTTTATGCCTCTTAATATTCTTAAGGTAGTTAGCTACTTTATTTTCAGCTATATCTCCTATATATTTACTACTACTAGTAGATATAGTTTTTATTTTAGCTACAGGCTTAAAACTTAACCTATGATATTCGCTAACCCCTTTTTCTTCTATTAACTGAAGGTGTTTTTTAGTACCATACCCAACATGATCAACAAAAGAATATTCACTATTACTAATACTCTCCATATATTCATCTCTAGCTACTTTTGCCAGTATTGAAGCAGCAGAAACACTCTTTATTAATAAATCAGCTTTCTTAAGTGTTGATGTTATATTCTCTAAATCAGTACCGGCTAAAAAATTAACATTTCCATCAATAATTATCTCTTTAATTTCTATATTTTTGTCTATACATTTCTTTTGGACTTCTCCCACAGCTCTCTTAGTAGCTAATCGTAAAGACTCGCTGAGTCCCACTCTATCCAATTCTTTATTATCAACCCAGCCAAGACCAAATACAGCATTACTTTCTTTAATTTTTTCGGCTAATTCTTTTCTCTTCTTTTTTGTTAACTTCTTTGAGTCAGTAAGCCCCTCAATAATAGCACCATTCAATAAACAAGCACCCACAACCAATGGGCCAGCCCATGCGCCCCTACCAACTTCATCAATTCCTAGAATATAAGACATATATTTTATATTAACATAAAATTTTACACTAAAAAACCACCGTCAAATGGTGGTTTTTTAGGACTTAAGCCTCTTCTTTTACTTCTTCTTTTGTTTCTTCTGAAACAACTTTTTTAGCTAAAGTGTTAACAGCTTCACGATCGAAAGCTACTGGTTTTAGACGAGCGCTTTTACCACTTCTATTTCTTAAGAATGATAGATAGTTGCGACGTACTTTAGCTCGTCTTACTATTTCAATTTTTTCTACTAATGGGCTATGTAGTAAGAATGATTTCTCTACACCTACACCACTAGCAATCTTTCTTACAGTAATTCTAGCTGTATGTGATTTTTTACGGTCAGTTCTAATAACAACACCTTCAAAAATCTGTATACGCTCTTTATTACCTTCTTTAATTTTTTGGTGAACACGTACAGTATCTCCGCTTTTTACATCTAAAACAGCGTCTTTCTTCTGTGCGTCATTTACTTTTTTGATTAGCTCAAAACTCATATTTTACTCACTTTTAAATTTATTATAAACAATCAAGTGTTATTATATCATACTTTTTACTTATTGTGAAGACTAAATAACCCTATTTACTTCCTCTAAAGTAGTATCCCCTCTTAAAGCTGCTATAACACCCTGTTGCACTAATGTTAATAGTCCATCTTGTCGAGCTTGTTTTTCTATAGCTTCTGTTGATATAGCTCCTCGCTCACCTCTTAAGAAAGCGGCAATATTATCATTTACTACCATCATCTCCATGACAACCATACGACCCTTGTAACCAAAAGGGCTATCGGCCGTAACTACTGGACGCCATAATTTAAAATCACCAGTAATATCTTGAGGCAATTTATCTTTAGGAACTCCATCCAGCACCCTTCTTACCCATGCTTTAGTCGCCTCATCTGGCCTATATTCTTTTTTATTTTCATCTAGCTTACGAACTAATCGCTGTGCTATAAGTAACCTAATAGCACTGGAGAATATAGGGTTCATTCCGATCATGTCAATCATACGAGAGAAAGCTGCCGAGGTTGAATTAGCGTGAAAGCTAGACAGCACCAAGTGACCCGTAATTGAAGCTTGAATGGCAGTACGAGCTGTGTCGTTATCACGGATCTCACCGACCATCACTACGTCAGGGTCAAGACGAAGAACAGACCTTAACCCATCGGCAAAAGATTGACCAGCAGTAGTATCAATAGGGATTTGTGAAATACCACCAATTCCGTATTCAATAGGGTCTTCCAGTGTAATTATTTTTTTATCTAAAGTATTTAAAGCATTAAGCATTGAATATAGAGTAGTAGATTTACCAGAACCAGTTGGACCAACCATTAAAACCATTCCGCGAGGATGAGAAATAATTTCGTCAATCTCTGCTCGCTCTTTTGGTGCAATACCTAATAAGTCAAGTTGTAACATACTTTCATCAAAGTTAAATAAACGGAGAACTGCATCCATACCATACATAGTAGGCACCGTCTCAACACGTAAATTTAATAGGTGTGAAGAGCCGTCACGATAAATATCTTTCTGGATATGTCCAGATTGAGAACTTTTAGCAGCACTAGAAACGCCAGCCCTAGATGACAGCTCGCCCATAATAACACGGTACCTATCCCTACCTAGCTCAGCAACAGGGTGTAAAGCTCCGTCTACACGCATACGGATTCTTATTACCTGCCTTTGGTTTTCAATATGGATGTCACTGGCACCTAACCGATCTGCCTGATCTATAAGATAATCAAATACTTGATCGCTGGCAACAGTAGCTAAAGTTTGCGAAACTTGCTTTAAAGTCTCGCTATCCCCTTCTCCGGCAATCTCAATATCATCATAAATAATCTGCTTCGGTGGATCGTAGCGATGCATAATCTTTTTCCAGGCTACATCAGATATAAGATATATTTCCAAGGCCTTACCAGACTCTGCATATTTTTTCCTTAACTTTTGCACTACAGATCTGGGAGTTTGACTAGTAATTAACACTCTCCAAGGTTTATAAGAATCTTCATCCCCAACTTCTAAAGGAGCCAAAAAACCTGCATACATTTGTTCGATAGTAAATACATCCCTAGCAAGCGGGAAAGTATCCTCAAAACTACGAGCATCTATATAATTTAATCCTAAAATTTCAGCTCTTTTTTCAGCAGCAGCTTCTTCTTGATCGCGTCTACGTTGTTGAATCTTATTCTCATCCATTAATCTAATTTTAACATAATCACTTTATGTATTCAATTTAGAATACAGCAATTAATTATGATAAACTATAGGGTATGAAAGAAGTAGTAGTCTTAGCACACAATATACGATCAACCCATAATATAGGGTCTATTTTTCGTACGTGTGAAGGTTTAGGAGTAAAAAAAATATTTTGTTCAGGATATACGCCTTTTCCTACTTTTCAAGGCGATAAAAGATTGCCTCATATTGCAGATAAACTCACTCGACAGATAGCAAAAACTTCTTTAGGCGCAGAAAAAATTGTTCCATTCTTAGCCATCCAGGATATTACTGAAATTATTAATAAATTAAAAAAAGATGGCTTTGATATTATAGCCTTAGAACAAACCCCTAATTCTGTAATATTGCCAGAAATAAAAACTAACCCAAATCAAAAAATAGCCTTACTTCTAGGTGAAGAGGTTCATGGCATAACACAAAATCTATTAAAAGAATGTGATTATAGCATAGAAATACCAATGTTTGGACAAAAGGAAAGCTTTAATGTATCGGTGGCTACCGGAATAGCCTTATATAAAATAATTTGTGATAGCTAATTATTTTATAGAAAATTAGCTCGAAATTTATCCTCATCTATAATGGCAACTGAATATTTTTGTGCTTTAGCTAATTTTGAAGATCCTACTTTAGCACCAATCACTAAATAATCCGTATCTTTAGTAATTGTTTTTTGGAATTCTCCCCCATTCTCAACTATTTGTTTAGCAAATTCTTCTCTAGAAATATCTTTAAGAGTTCCTGTTATAACTATTTTTTTACCTGCTAAACTACCTTGTTTATTTTCTTGAGAAAAACTCTTCACTACCACCCCTAATTGTTCGAGCTTTTCTAATAATTCTATATTTTCCTGTTCAGAAAACCATGCCAATATACTTTCCGTAGCTTTTTCCCCAATACCTTTTATATTAATAATCTCGTCATAGCTAGCTTTTTTTATTTTTTCTATTGTTTCAAATTCTTTTGCGAATAGTTTAGCAGTTTCATTACCTATATATCGCACACCTAAAGAAGCTAAGAATCTTTCCAGGGTAGGATTTTTAGACTTTTCTATTGCATTTATTAAATTGTTAGCTGATATTTCACCAAATCTTTCTAATTTTAATATCTCTTCTTTTTTTAAGTCGTAAATATCACTTAATTCTTTAACAAGGCCACTATCAACTAATGCATTCACATTCTTTTCGCCAAGCCCTTCAATATCCAATCCTGATTTAGATGCATAAAATATAATATTTTTTTTCAATAGAATTGAAGAATCACTATTTTTTAGTCTATAAACAACTTCACCTTTGGGGCGATAAAACTCTTCGTTAGGGAATTTATTTTTTAATTCCTCTTCAAAATTAAACTTTTTTTCTTTCCCATTTCTAAATTCAAATAATACTTTTGATATTTTTGGAATAATATCTCCAGCTTTATAAACTACAACAGTATCACCTATTCTTACATCTAACCTATCAATTTCATCACTGTTATGTAGGCTAGCATGTTTGACGGTAGTTCCAGCTAATTGCACTGGCTCAAAAACAGCAACTGGTGTTGTAGCTCCAGTTCTACCAATAGATATTATTATATCCTCAACTACAGCAGTAGCTTCTTCTGGCGCATATTTAAATGCTATGGCTCCTCTTGGTTGCTTACCTACAATTCCAAGGTTATCAAAAATATTTCTATCATTAATTTTTACTACAAGGCCGTCCGTATTAAAATCTAATTCTTTACGTCTTTCTGACCAGTATTCAATAAAATCTATAACCTCTTTAACAGAACTAATTTTAGAAGCTTGCCTGTTACGTTCAAAACCTATAGACGTTAACATATTGTACGCTACCTCATTCGTTCTAATTTCATCTTTATTTTCTCTTAAAATATCATAAGCGATGAATCTTAATGGCCTCTTTGAGGCTATTTTTGGATCAAGCTGTCGAATAGTTCCTGCAGCTAAATTACGTGGGTTGGCGAAAGGTATTTCACCCTGTAATAATCTACTATCATTAATTTTTTCAAAATCTTTTTTTAATATAACTATTTCACCTCTTATTTCAGTTCTTCCAGATTTCAAAAAACTATATTCATTATCATTAAAAAAGAAAGGTATGTTTTTAATAGTTCGTACATTACTAGTAACATCTTCGCCAATAAACGAGTCACCTCTTGTGACTGCCTGTTGGAATTCTCCGTCTTGATATATTAAAGAACAAGCAAGTCCATCCATTTTAATATCAGCAAAAAAAACTGGCTCAATAGATTTATTTATTTTTAAAATTCTCTCAAACCATTGTGTAACTTCACTATAGTTAAAAACATCGTTCAAACTAAGCATTCTTGAACTATGAGCAACCTTATTGAATCCACCACTAATAGCATTGCCCACACGCCTAGATGGAGAATTCGGTGAAATTATTTCAGGATTTTTCTCTTCTATTTTTTTAAGCTCACTAAAAAGAGAGTCGTAAATAGCATCAGAAACACTTGGTTTATCTAATGTATGGTATTCAAAAGAGTACTGATTTAAAATTTGTACTAAATATTTATATCGATCTTTATAATTTTCTGTCATAATCAATTATTTTACGATATAAAGTATAAACATAAACACCAAAAAATACAATTGAGAAAGCTGTAACTACTAGCATAGAACCTTGAATTATAGGAATATATTTAAACCATTCCATAACGCCATTCAATTTTCCTGCAATAATAATTATAGGTATCACTATTATTGCCCATATTAATGCAATTATGAATAAAGCCCAAAATACTCGTTTAAATATCATCATTCTACGCTGAGATATCATATCGCCAGATATCTTTAATGCTTGAAAAGGATAAATTCCTGGATTAGTACACATAATCATAGCAAATATAGATCCCATAATCCAATACGCCGAAATAGTCGCTAATAACCCTATAGCCCCCATAAACACCATTTGTTCAACACCGCTACCTGCCAGAAAACTAGTTGTTTTAGCTGCACTAGCAATAATAGTAGCTAAAAATAATGGTATAGCCTGTACTACTATTACTATTACTATTACTGCTAGTGGTATAATTGGTCCACCACAAGAGTATAAAGCATCTTTTGCACTAATTTTTTTCCTACCAGCAAAAATATCCCTACACATTTGCACTACTGCAAGCCATGTAAATAAAACTATCATAAACATTGTTAATTGTTGAGAAGGGTTTGGCGATTGGACTAAACCTCCTGTGGAAAAAGTAGAGAAAACTATTAAACCAGCCTTACCTATTTCGCCCCATCCCCCACTAAACAATTTACCATCACCAGTAGTAGATATTACTGTCTGTAAACTATTAATAAAATTCTGATCTAGTATTCCTATTAGAAAAATATTAAAAAATACAATAGTTCCAACTAAATAGGCAAAGGCCTTTTTATGATTTAGGATAATGGAAAAAATTTGTTTAGTGAATTTCCAATAGCCATCAAGGTCAACGGGCCTTGCATAATCTCTTTTCCTACTTATTCTAAAACTACGGTGTGGTCTTCTTTTTTTATAATCTCTCCATCTTTGCAGAATATTTTTTCTAATAAAAATTCTGGCAACAATCCAATAATAATATAACAGTCCTATCTGCTCTTTATTTGAGCTAAGTTTCTTTTTCTTAAATAACATAGTAAAAAAATTAGAACCTTGCACTATTATCTTTTAATCGCTGAATCCTCTTTTCAATAGGTGGGTGTGTTGCGAAAAGAGAATTAAGTACACTTTTTTTAAGTGGATTATTAATATAAAGGCTAGCAGTAGTTGAATTTTGTTTTTGCATTGGTGCTCCATATTTTTGTAATTTATCTAAAGCAGATATTAAACCATCTGGATACCTAGTTAACATCACAGCCGTAGCGTCTGCTAAATATTCACGCTCTCTAGATATTGCCATTCTTACTATAAGAGCTAATATGGGCGCTACTATAGCTGCCACGAGCCCACCTACAAACATAGCAGGACTACGTTCTTCTTTATCGCTACTATAAAATGTAATGCGTAAAATAATATCAGCTATAAATCCTATAGCAGCAGTTAAAGCTACTGCAGCCATAGATACTCTAATATCATAATTCTTAATATGTCCAACTTCATGAGCAATAACACCTTCTAGTTCAGCCTTATCCATAATTTCTAATAGCCCAGTAGTAACACAAATAATTGCGTTTTCAGGCTTAGTTCCAGCAGCAAAGGCATTAGGAGCATTATCATTAATAATATAAACTTTAGGCATTGGTAAACCTGCAGTCACAGTTATAGTGTCTACAGCAGCATATAGTTCTGGAGCCATAGATCTAGAAATTTCAGTAGCTCCAGCCATCTTAATTACCATTTTAGTAGCAACAACATAATCAATTAATGCATAAACTAGTGCTACTACTAAAGTTATCCAAAATATAGATAATTCTTTAAATTCCCAAGCAAAAAACAGTCCAATTCCTGAAATAATTGCTATAAATACTGTAAAAATAATTACTGTATTGCGTTTATTTTTAGAAATTGAACTGTACATATAAGATTATAAGCCCTTACGAAAAATTTAAATTTATATATTTAATACTAAATAATTTAGAATTTAACTTCTGGAGCGTTTTCAACTGCTGCACGATCTTGAACTTCGAAATAATCACGTTTTTCAAAACCTAATTTACGTGCAAAAATATTAGTTGGGAAAGTTTTAATTTTTACATTCAAATCACGTGCTCCACCATTATAGAACCTTCTTGCACCTTGAATTTTATCTTCAATCTCTTGCAATTGTCTTTGTAGGGTAGCAAAATTTTCATTAGCTTTTAACTCTGGGTAAGATTCACTTAACATCATTAATCTACCTAAAGCTTGGCTTAATTCACCTTCAGCTTCTGCAGCTTGTTTAACATTATTTCCAGCACTTAGCATTCTAGATCGAGCGTCAGATACATTAGCGAATACCTCACTTTCATGTTCGGCATAACCTTTAACAGTAGAAACTACATTAGGAACTAAATCTGCACGGTATTTTAATTGAACTTCAATATCGCTCCATGCCTCATTAACTCTTTCATTTAGGTTCACTAAACCGTTATAAACAGTTAATACATATACGCCCACAAACAATAGTAGACCTGCAATAATTATTATAGCTATTAACCATGCTGGCATTTTTTCAAATTCTCCTTATAAAAAAATTATTTGGTGCGCAAGGCGGGAATCGAACCCGCACGACTGTTTAGGTCAAGGGATTTTAAGTCCCTCGCGTCTACCAATTCCGCCACTCGCGCGTACTTATTATTATACGCACCTTGTTAAATAAAATCAAGGTGCGTTTTTTACTTTTTTATTCCTCAGTTTTATCTAAAATTGGAGCAATTAATGCCACAAAGCCAGTACCAGCTAAAACAACAAGAGCAGTAGATAGAGACTTTCCTACAGTTCCATCAGCTTCAATCCAAATAGCAGTTACTGCTATAGCAAGTAGAACTACTACTGTAATAAGCATAACCCAAAAACAAACTGAGCGTATAGCTAAAACTGTTTTGCTGTATTTACGAGGCTCTCTAGCTATTTGTACTATATTGCCTGTTTTATCTTTCCGTATTGGAGTTAGATTTTTCACTTCATTATTTTCCATATTTTATCCTTTATTTTTTGTACTTTGGAGGCACCTACCGGATTTGAACCGGTGTACACGGTTTTGCAGACCGCTGCGTAACCACTCCGCCAAGGCGCCAGTTAATATGATACAATACTAAAATTATATCATATACATTTTAAAAGTTCAAAGAGCATAAACGTAATTAAATATCTGCCATGTCAACATACTCACCTGTTGACATATTCTTAAATTTAAAGGTGCTATCTTGAAGTTCTTTCTCACCAATTAACATCGCAAATTCAACTCCTTTTTTGTCTGCAATTTTGAAAGCTTTTTTAGCGTTAACCGGCTCTAATAATACTTCCACATTCTTTCCTTTGCGTCTAATTTCCGAAGCAATAGAGTATGCTTTAATAAGCTCCTTCTTCCCCATTGGCATAATTAAATATTTTGCAGTAGTTTTACTATTGAAATTCAATAGTCCTAACTCTCTTAGTGTCCAGAAAAGACGAGTAAGACCAATTGAGGCACCCACACCCATTAATTTTTCTTTACTATAATATCCACATAGGTTATTGTATCTACCACCACTAGCTATAGAACCTATCTGCTTAAAATCATTTAAGCTTGTTTCAAAAACGGTACCAGTATAATAATCTAACCCTCTGACTATTAACATATCAAAACAAATATTTTTTGCATCAACCCCCATATTCAATAATGTAGATCCTAAAGCCTCTAGCTCATTTATACCTAATAGGAACTGTTCATTATTTATAATATTGGCTATATCTTTAAGTTTTATTAATACATCATCAATATCACCTCGGCAATTTATGAATTTTTTGATGATTTCTATTTTATCACCTAATTCTAAATTATTTGCCTGATCCTCAAATTCAGTTGGGGTAATTTTTTCAGCTCTATCTATTAAAGCCATTATCTCATCTGCTTTATCACCAAGTTTTAGGCCACTGATTATTCCACTTATTAAATTCCTATTACTAATACGCAAGGTAAAATCACCAAAAGATAGTTCCTTAAGTATATTGTAAATAACAGTTATAACTTCAGCATCATAATTTACAGACATTTTTTCCTTACAAATAATATCAATATCACATTGATAAAATTCCCTAAATCGTCCTCGTTGCGCCCGTTCCCCTCTGTAAACTTTACCTATTTGACTTCTTTTAAACGGAAAAAGCAACTGTCCTAAATTATTGGCTGTATAGCGTGCCGTAGGGACAGTTAAATCAAATCTTAAACTAAGGTCGTTATCACCTTTTTTGAATCGGTATATTTGTTTTTCTGTTTCCCCGCCAGCTTTAGCTAACAATGTCTCAGTACGTTCAATAATAGGGGTATCTATACTAACAAAACCAAATTGTGAATGATGTTTTTTTATAACATTAAGTATTCTATTAAATTCAATCTGTTCTTCAGGTAATAGTTCCATCATACCTGGCAATGGTTTTGTATTGATTTTCATAAAAATATAATAACATTACAACTTTACTTTTTCAAACTAACACAAGTTAAATAAACATAAAATAAAAAAAATAGCTCCACATTAGAACTATTTTAAATAAACTAATTGGTGGCTCCTCCCAGACTTGAACTGGGGACACAAGGCTCTTCAGGCCTCTGCTCTACCAACTGAGCTAAAGAGCCACATGCTAGAAATTATATATTAATTTATGTTTTTTTTCAAGTAACTTTTTTATTTAAATATTTTATAGATGATTTGTTTTATTAGCTCTTTATCATCCATGAAGCTACTAGATTCCAATTCTACCATTTCTATTAGCTCTTTTTTGCTAATTATTTTAGCCTCTCCAACTTCTTTAGGCATGATCTTAATATTAACATTGTTTAAATCAATATCATAAGAAAAAACTGACATAAACCTTCTTTTATTTTTATTTGTGGTGATAAAAATTTTATCAATAAATACTAACCTATCCTCTTTTATTTTTATACCTAATTCTTCCTCAGTCTCTCTTGCTGCAGCTTGTTCATAAGTTTCACCAACTTGGACGTGTCCAGCAGCTGAAGAAAACTGCCACTTATTAGCATATGTTTCTTTAAAGGCAGATCTACGCTGAATCAACACTAAGCCATTAGACGAATCGACTAGAATTACCGCTACTGTGCGATATATATCTCCTTTAGTTTTATCAAATTTAGCCTTATCTATAGACCATATCTGTTGATCATTTTCATTAACTATAGGTATAATTTCCACTATTTAAACCTCGTCATCTTCAATATTAGTAAAACTTTCAAAAAATTCCCTCTTTATAGTTTGCCAATTTTTATCTTGTCTTACTAATTTTTCAGCATCCGATTGATCTTTCAAAAGTATTTTAACTGTTTCCTCTAGATATACATTACCTTGTGAGCCCTTACATAATATTAATGCCCCTTTTTGCATATTGCTACGCACAAAAATTCCAGCATCAATAGCATTTTTAGCTTCATATACCTGACAACCCCTTTGTCTAGCTATAGGAGCTATATACTTAGAGGCATCATCACCCACAGTAACAACCCAATCCGTTAAGGATCCATTACATAATGATCCAATTTTTTGATGTTCGGCAGCCGATGATTCACCAAGTTCATTCATACTACCAAGAACTAAGATTCTAGATGGAGCATTAATCTTGTAAAAAGTATTTAAAGAAGCCTCTACAGCTGCTGGGCTGGCATTATAAGTATCATCAATTAATACACTCTCATCTACTCCAGCTAATATATTCATTCTACCACTTACTGGGCTAATTTTAGAAAGACCACTCACTATCTCATTGGCAGTTAGTCCCATTTTAGAGGCTACAGCAATAGCACCTGCTATAGGGCGTAAGGAATGTTCTCCAAATACCTTAACATTAGCAGGAAATGAACCTAGCTCTAATGATTTAACTTCACCAATATAGCCAACATTAATATTAAAATCGTGAGGGATAAATTCATATTGATTATTACCACCAGTGCCATAATAGTTTGTAATATAATTTTTAACTTTCTCAGTAAATTCCAATCTAACATCATTAATGTTAATCAATGATGATTTAGCAAATTTAACGACCTCTAATTCTTCATTAGCAACTGCTTCAATACTACCGAAAAATTCCATATGCTCAGGAGTTATAGCAGTAACTAATGCAATATCTGGCAATAAATATTCACCAAATTTTGCAATATCTCCAGGATGGTCTGTTCCTAATTCCTGAATTATCACTTCAGGCTCTTCAGCTGAAGAAGAATTAATTCTTCTTCTGGCTGCCTTAAAGACTTTATGCCACTGCCAAAAGCTGCGTGGATTACCTGGATAATTAATACCTAAAATAGCTAGGGGTGCAGAAAGGTGTGTATTATGGTTACCCTCATGCAACCTAACTTTATATCTTTCACTAAGGACTGTTGCTACTGCTAACTTGGTGCTTGTTTTTCCTACAGATCCAGCAACGGCCACTAATTTTATATTAGGGTGTTTTTCAAAATACCTTTTAACGTATTTTTCCAACTTATTTGTAATACTTTTTTTGAACATAATTTCCTTTACATTATAATATATAGCTATAACTCTTATCAAGCTATAGCTATATTGCTGATGTACGCCCACCCAAGGGCGATTTTTGCATTTTATGTTTATTTTTATCTAGTTGCATTTGGGCATTATTTCGCCCTCCTTTGCACACCAGCCTTAACAATATAATATAAAAGTGCTTAAGTTTTGTCAATTCATAAATGGCCTATAATTATCTACTTGTCTTGCTATCTCATCACATGAAAAAGATTTATCAGGGTCGAATTCCACCCATTCTTCCTTACTTGTGTCTCTATTTGATAAATTTATCATTCTTCGCCAAGAATAATAGCTCCTAACATCTTTAGCATCTAAAGGATTAACTCTACTGTATTCAACCAACCCTAAATTACTAATATCATAGATTTTATTTTGCCAAATATTATCCCAATCTTCTGGAAGTTTTTTCTCGATATCATAGCAAAAGCTCTGAATTAACTGTTTATGTGCAACAATAAGTACATTTTCCCCAGAATCAGCTCTCCACATTTTTTCCCTAAAATCTTTAACTCTATTGTACACATCAAAAAGGCTCTCGCCCCCATCTAACCTAATATACCACGGATCATTATTTGCTAATTTAGTAGTTAAAGGAAATTCCTCTTTTAACTTCTTCCTAGGGACTAAGCCATATATTCCCCAAATTCGTTCACTTAGTCTATCGTCTATATACCAACGAATATTCGAAAACCTACTAATATTCCAAGCAGTCTCCCTAGCCCTAATAAAAGGTGACGTATAATGCTTATCAAAAAAATTAAGGCTACCATATATTTTCTTTAATTCTAAAGCAGCTTTTTGGGCTTGCTCTTTACCTAAAGGGCTTAATCGCTGCTTCCAGTCAGCTCTATTATTTACAAGATCTTCGATACTAGATTTTTTACCGTATTTTTGAGCTTTTTGAACAACATTAGCCTCACTCTCGCCGTGCCTTATCATTACTAATCTTAAAGGATGTGCCACTTTTCCCCTCTTTTTATATTTCTTATGCTTTATTGTATATTATACTAAATTAACTAGCAAACATAAAATATTTTATTTGACAAAATATCTACTATATTTTAAATTAAATACTATGCCTATTAATCCTTGGAATAGACTTTTAAAACACAAATATATTAGTGTAAATAATATTTCTATTTCCACTTACAGTAAAATAGAAAAGAATAAACCTTTAGCAGTTTTCTTTCATGGTTTTGGCGGAAATTATTTTGGCTTAACCCCTTTAGCCTATGAATTATCTTGTAAATATTCTATATTAATAGTAGAACTACCCTCCCATGGTAAAAGTTCAATAGCTAATTTGAACCATACTATTTTGTTGAATACTTTTTATATATCCCTTATTAATACTATTAAAAAAGAATTTACAGATCCAAAAATTATCATCGCTCATTCTTTTAGCTGCTTTATTGCTAAAAATAATGCTATATCTAAAAAAATACCTACAGTGCTTATTTGCCCCGTGCATACTCCTTCATCATCTTTCCTTAAAGGAATGCTCCTATCTCAAAAAAGTTCTTTATTTATGGTTTTATCAAATATACCCATATTATCACCATTTAAAGCTTTATTTTTACAAAAGAGATGGTCATTACAAGCTTTTATAAATATATTTGAAAATATATTTTATTGCCAAAATAGTATAAAACAATTACTAAGCCAACAAAACCTGATAGATATAGCTTTAAAAAAAGATATCTTTTTTAATAATTACGTTAAATTAGTAATTAATGGCAAAAGCGATAACACTATAGATAAAAATAGAAAAGAGCTTTCGAAAAAGCTCTTTAAACATGCTAATATAGTTGATCTTAAAGGTGGTCATTTACTACCAATGGAATCACCGAAAGAAATAACGAAAATTATTATAAATTATTTTTAATGTCTTCAAGTGATATATTTAATCTATTAACAGAATTTTCCTTACCTATTACTGCTAAAGTTTGATTTAAGGCTGGAGAAAAACTAGCCCAAGTTAAACATATGCGAATTAGCTGGAATATTACTGCTGGTTTTTCTTTAGTCTCTTTTAATAATTGATTTAGGGTTAACTGAATATTTTCTTCATTCCAGCTATCTATAGATTCTAGTTTTTTTATAGATATTTCCAATAATTCTATTAGTCTATTTTTCTCTATTTTCTTTAATTGCTTGTTAGTGCTAATCATTTCTAAATTAGTATCTTTAATTTTAAAGAAATAGCCACTAGCTTCAGGTAAATCTTTCAATGTTTTTAATCTATCGTAAACTATGCCCAATACTTGTTTTTTATAGCCTTCTTCAGAATCCTTAGCCTCAGACCCCCAAAAAGGTTGACATCTAGCATATAGATCTTCAAAATCTAATCGCCTAATCCACTGACCATTAAGCCATAAAAGTCTTTGTTCGTCAAATCTAGCTCCGGATTTTTGAACTCTGTCTAAAGAGAATTTCTCTATTAATTCTTCTAACGTAAAAATCTCTTGCTCAGTTCCATCATTCCATCCTAATTGAGCTAAAAAGTTAATCATAGCTTCTGGCAAAATGCCCTCTTCTCTATACTCAGTTACACTTTTAGCCCCATCCCTTTTACCTAGCTTTTTATTACCACTAGGCGCTAATATATGTGGAACATGCGCTAAAATAGGCGGTTCTATATTTAAAGCTTCATACAAAGATAAGTATTTAGGTGTACTTGCAACATACTCTGAACCCCTAATAATATGTGTTATTCCCATCTCATAATCATCAACAATATGTGCAAAGTTATATGTTGGTAGCCCATCAGCTTTAATAATAACAAAATCATCTAAAGCCTCTTCACCAGCAGATAATTCACCCATAACAGCATCATTCCAACTATATCTTTTAATAGCTGGTGTTTTAAACCTTAAAGGCATACCCACTTTCCATTCTGGTGGGTTTTCAGGTCTATAATTTCGGTATAGAAAAGCTTTTTTATTAGCTTTTGCTTCTTCTCTAAAAGCTTGGACTTGCTCAACAGTGTAAGGGTCAGCATAAGCCAATCCTTCATCAACCATCTTTTGCGCCCACTCTAAATAGATATTTTTACGCTGCGTTTGGTGGTAGGGACCATATTTACCCTTTTCAGTAGATAAATTGATAGGGCCTTCATCCCACTCTAGCCCTAACCATCTTAACGTATCTAATACCATATCTTCAGCACCATCCACAAATCTTGCCTGATCAGTATCTTCAATACGTAAAATAAAATCACCTTTTGACTGGCGAGCTACTAAATACGGATACAAAGCACTCCTAACATTGCCTACATGAATATACCCAGTAGGACTAGGAGCAAAACGAGTTCTTACTTTCATACTCTATATATTATCATGATAAGCCGTTAAAATAAAATTAAAGGCTCTTTACAATATTACTTATTTCCGTGTCGGAAATAGACATATTCGAAGTTACTGTATACATTCTACCGTTATTAACCCAAATATACTCATTTCCTTTTGAATAGATGATTATTCCATTACTATAAGCTGTATTATAATTATCTCCCCATCTAGGATAAATGTGATTCTCTCTAAGTGCTACACTATCCCATTCTTTTTGCATTTCTTTTATTTCATAATGATAACCATTATTATTTTTATATTTAAATATAATATTTTCTCCATCAAAAGAGGCTAACCCATCACTACTATAACCCTCTAAAATATAACTAGGCATATTAACTTCTATTCCAGATTGAGCAGACACTAACTTTACCGCTATATTAGGCATATTAGTGTAAACAAGAAAGCAAATAGCTAAAGTAATAAAACCTAAAATTGATGAATATTTTAGAATACCTTTATTCCCTTTAACAAAAAAACTATCGTGTTTATATTTATTTTTCCTACTATTATCTAAGGCTTCATTAATGGCAAGAATTTTTAACTCTCTAGCTGTAGGTAAAGCTTTTCCTTGTTTAGCAGATTTTAAAGCTTCATTAGCTTTTTTCTGAAGTGGGTGCTCCTGCGGAGGAATTAAAACTTCGTCTTTATCCTCGCTTTTAGCTATAGGCTGGACATTAACCCTCTTTTTACTGCTAAATCTATATAAATCGGCGCTTCTATTCTTTTCTGCTTTCAATATAGCTTCTGAATAATCATGCTTCCTTTTAAACTGGCTAATTGCTTGATATTGCTGAGGCGTAATATCACTATATTTTTTAGGAGGCTTTAGAAATTTACGATTTAGGGTTGTAGATTTCTGTATACTATTATGTATAGTATTGCTAGCACCCTTAAACTCTCCCGTTCGGGTGTTATATTCTCTACCATTTATAGTAATATATTCTTTCATTAAACCTCTTATTTAAGCTTATGTATATTTTAAGATAACATAACCTTTTTTTCAAGTATTCAGAAAAATATTACAAAATGTTATAATATTACAAATGAAAAAATCTATGCAAAAAGAAAATTTAATTATTTTTTTAAAAAATTTTGCTATGACTATTACAGTTATTACTATTGTAGTAATTTTAGTATTTCTCACTCAAGGATGGACGCTGGATCCAAAAGGAAGTTTTGAAAGAAATGGATTGGTACAATTTTTCTCTTCTGTAACCGGTGCAACAGTAGAAATAGGAGATCAAAAGCTAGCAGAAAAAACAAATACTAAAACCCTACTTTCTGCAGGAACTCATGAATTTAAAATTTGGAAAGAAGGGTATGAGACATGGTATCGTAAAACTCAAGTTAAAGAAGGTGAAATACTATGGCTAAATTATGCACGTCTAATCCCAAAACAAAAGAGAATTGATAGTTTTTTAGATATTCAGAATTTAAAAACAGCAAAAGTATTACCAAATAAAGAAAAAATATTAATAGCACAAGAAGATAATAAGAAATCTATTAAATTCTCATTGATAAATCTACAAAATGACACCCCAAATATTAAGGAATTAGGGTATCTTAATGTTATTCAAGATAATAATAGTAAAGAAAATTCTATATCTAATGTCGAAATACAAGAAATATCACGTAATAATAACCGTTTTATATTTACCTACAACCAAAACGGAAGTAGACATTGGCTTATTGGAGACGTAAATAACCTATCTAAATTTATTGATATTTCTAAAGATTTTAATTTAAATAATATCGCTAAAATAGAGGCAAAAAATAACGAAGCTTCTATATTATACATTCAAGATGGGCAAAATTTGAAAGAGCTAAATGTAGACAGCTTAACATTATCGGCAAATATATTAACAGATATAGAAACCTTTACTTCAAGAGAAAATATAATTGCATCAGTTCAAAAAAAGACTAACAGCGAGAATAACACTGTCTACTCCATACATATAAGGCGAGATAATAAAAATATGTTGATAAAAGATAATATTCCCACTGCCCCAACAATTGCACTTGGTAGATATTATAATGAAAGTTACGTCCATGTAGCAATAAAAGATGAAATACATATATATAAATCATCTAATTGGAGTGAACTTATGAGGCTTTATAAAAAAATTAAGGCCAACCAAGATATAACAAGTTTAAATATAAACGATGAATCTCGCTTACTGGCGATCAAGACCAATTCATCTACTTTAATGCATGATTTAGAAACAAAAGAAACCTTCACGCTAGATAATAATAGCCCAAATAAACCAATATGGATAGATAATTTTCACCTTGCTAATGTAACTAATAATTCTTTAAGCATAGTAGATTTTGATGGAGCTAATAAGCACTCATTAATGCCGTCACTAGAAAATATGCCTATTATTCTTTCTGGAAATGACAAGTTTTTATATACTTTAAGTGCAAATTCAAATGGAAATATATCTCTATTAAGATTGCGAATGATCTTGGAATAAAATATCTATAAAATAAAAAATGATAGTCTAATTGGACTATCTTTTTTGGTACCGCGAGCCGGACTTGAACCGGCACGAGCTACTGCTCACCAGATTTTGAGTCTAGCGTGTCTACCATTCCACCATCGCGGCATATGTTTATTTAAAACGCTTTGCTTATTTACAATAAATCCCCCCTATTGTATAATAGTAAATAGGAAAAATCAAGGGCATGGATGAAAATAATAAACAAAGCTTAGGGATAAAAATCCCTCAAAGACAAACTACAGATTTAGAAAAAAGACGAGCTCAGGCCGTAATAGATTATCGTAGAAAAAAGGTTGAAGATATATATTCAGGAAATAGTAATTATAAAACACCTCACACAACTCCCCTACAAAACAATTTGAATCAGCCTAAAACTATAGTAGATACAAAAACTTATGATGCTATAGTTGACCCTATCCACAATAAACAAAATATTAAAAATAGCGATATAGCTACCACTTCAAAAATTAAAGTAGCAAATAATAATAGGGTCTTGGATAACTCTGCTAGTATAGAAAATGGCCAGTGGAGAAAATATCATGAAGCTTGGCAAAGTTATTACCAGAAATACTACGAAAGTTACTATTCGGCAGCTTTTAAACACCAACAAAAAATGGCGAATATTCAGCCAGAAGTGATGGATGATTTATCCGATCAACAAGCTAAAATGAAAGCATTAGCTAAAATCAGAAAAGATATAATGGCTAGAGCTCAAGAAAAAACAGAAAAAATACGTAGTAGTAGACATTTTGTACCTATAATATCTGTGATAGTTGTAGTATTTACATTTGTTTTTCTTCAATATAATAGGCTTATATTTGCCTCAGTTGAAGCGTATGTAGCTCCGGGTAATTCAACTGCTCAACATACAGTCTATAGTCCAAACGCTAGTATTAATGTAGGCAATGATCCAAAATTAATTATTCCTAAACTAAATGTAGACGTGCCAGTTATTTACGGTGCAGGAAATGATTCAAAATCACAACTAAAAGCTATGGAAAAAGGTGTTGCTCACTTCGCAATACCAGGAGCTAATAGTGTTCCGGGACAAGCTGGTAATACAGTTTTAAGTGGTCATTCAAGTAATGACTTGTTTGATAATGGTGAATATAAATTCATATTTGCACAGCTTGAAAAAATGCAAAATGGTGATACTATATATTCTAACTATAACGGCAAAAGGTACACCTATATAGTTAGGCGTAAAGAAGTAGTTATGCCAAATGAAGTAAGTAAAGTTGTAATGGATACAGATAAGCCTTGGTTAACATTAATTACTTGTACTCCTATAGGTACGGCTGAAAAACGATTATTAGTTTTTGCAGAACAGGTAGCACCAGATCCTTCAACGGCAGATGTAAAGAAACCTGAAAATAATACTGAACAAAAAAATATAGAACTACCAAGAAATTCAAAAACTTTCCTAGAACGGTTATTCTCTTGGGACTGGTAGTAAATGGAAACTGCTGTTATATTATTTTCATTATAGAATAGTAATATAAAAAATATTAGTAATAAAATAGATAGCTATATGGCTATCTATTTTATTGTAATTTTTATAATATTATATATCAAATGGTTTTGCTAATTGAAGTTCAGGGTTTGCCTCAGCAATTCTCATCAATTCATTATATTTCGCCACACGATCTGTGCGAGATAATGAACCAGTCTTAATTTGACCACATCCTAAACCAACAGCCAGATGTGCAATAGTAACATCTTCAGTTTCACCAGATCTATGGCTCATAACTATATTATATCCGTTATTTTGAGCAAGCTTAACGGCATTAATAGTTTCTGTTAGAGATCCAATTTGGTTAGGCTTAATTAATATAGCGTTAGCTACACCAAGATCAATTGATTTTTGCAATAGCTCAACATTAGTTACCATTAGGTCATCACCAACTAGCTGAATCTTGTTTCCTAGTTTTTCTGTTAATAATTTCCAGCCATCCCAATCGTTTTCAGCTAACCCATCTTCTATAGAAGTAAATGGATATTTACTTACTAAATCTTCATAGAATGAAACCATTTCTTCGCTTGTTAATACCTTATCATTAGCTTTAAGGTCATATTTACCATCTTCAGTATAGAACTCGCTAGATGCTGGGTCTGAAGCGAAAGCAATATCTTTGCCCAATTCGTAACCTGCTAATTTAATGGCTTCTGAGATTAGTTGTAAAGGTTCTTCATTTCCTTCTTTAACTTTTGGCGCATAGCCACCCTCATCACCTACTGTGGTTGGATAGTTTTTTGATTTTAATACTTTAGCTAATGAATGGAAAGTCTCTGCCCCCATTTGTACGGCTTCAAATATATCTTTCGCACCAACTGGCATGATCATATATTCTTGAATATCAGTAGCCCAACCTGCATGAGCACCACCATTCATAACGTTCATCATAGGTAGTGGTAAACTTGGGGTAGAACCTGTTTTTTCAGCAATATACTGCCAAAGTTCAACACCTTTAGCTTTAGCAACAGCCTTTGCAGTAGCTAAAGAAACAGCTAAGATAGCATTTGCGCCAAGGCGTGCTTTATTATCTGTACCATCAAGTTTTAGCATAGCATTATCTATCTCAGATTGTTCTTCGGCATTTTTCCCTATTAGCAGCTCTCTAATCTCGCCATTTACTGCAGATACTGCCTTATATACAGATTTTCCGCCATAAACGCTATCGCCATCTCTTAGTTCAAGTGCTTCTCCAGAACCAGTAGAGGCGCCACTAGGAACAGCAGCTCGCCCCATAGTTCCATCTGATAATATTACATCAGCTTCAACTGTTGGGTTCCCCCTTGAATCTAGTATTTGTCTTCCTTTGATTTCTTTAATTATATATTCCATATAAATATTTTATCACTCAAAACTAGCAATCGCAACATGCTCTCGCTAATCTTTCAGAATAACACAAGCTTCACCTAATAAATTTACCAGCTCTTTAGCTAATTCGCTTTTAGAGTCAACTCTAAAAGGCATTTTTATTGCTGACTTTTTCTCCATTCCTAGCACTAAAATTATATCTGAAACGCCTGGATATTTATTACAAATCTTTTTTACAGATAATAACGATTCATGATCATTAGGATTTTTAATATGCACAAAAACCCTCTGATTTTTCTCAGCTTGATATTCTTTTTTCTCTACTTGAGTATTTTGCTTTTGCTCAGACTGTTTTTTTGTAGGGTTTACTAGGCTTCGTTTATTTGCAGTACTTGTAACTTTTTGTGAAACATTTTTCTTTTTTGTTACACTCTTTGCCTTTAAGCCTTCAGCTCTTCTACCAGTAGACTCGTAGCTTTCTAGCTCTTCATCAGTAATTACCATTATGTTTTCAGCAATCAATTGTGCATCGGGCTTAATATTACCGTCTCTATCCCTAGCAGAAACCTTTCCTTCAATCCTAAGTACGGTATCTATAGAGATCTTATTTTCAACTTCTGAATATAAATTAGGAAAAACGATAACTTCACCTTCGCCAGTTTTATCCTCTATTTTGATAAAGGCCATTTTTGTTCCAGATTTGGTAATAATTGTTCTAGTATCGAGCACAATGCCCCCAATAGTTGCTTTTTGGCCATCAGTATTAGGTTGAATTTGAGATAGCGGCACGGTCTGCTCTTCAAAATAAGTAACATATTTATCTAATGGGTGCGCTGATACATATAACCCCAATAAATCACGCTCCCAGGTTAATTGTTCTTTTTCAGTATGTTGCTTAGTTCCAGTAACTAGTTCAATTTCTGGCTCAACCCTCATATCTTCCTCGCCAGCGAATCCAAATAAATCAGTCTGACCACTTAAAGCTTCTTTTTGTATTTTAGATCCATAAGATTGAATCTTCTCTAAATTATGCAAAAGATCAGACCTAGTGCCAAAACTATCAAAAGCACCAGTCATTATTAAAGAATCCCATGCTTTTTTATTGAATGCCCTAGAATTTACACGCTTAGCAAAATCTAAAACGCTAACAAATTTCCCTTCAGCTTTGCGAGATTCCAAAACAGCATCTACTGCACCGCTACCAACAGCCTTAACCGCCAAAAGCCCAAAGCGTATTTTATTCTCATGAGGTACTACTGCAAAATTCTTAAATGATTCGTTAACATCTGGACCTAAAACTTGAATACCCATTTTTCTGCATTCAGCAATCTCAATAGCTAAACGGTCCGTATCATCAGCATCACTTGTCATTAAAGCAGCCATAAATGCATCTGGATAGTGAGCTTTAATATAAGCTGTCCAATAAGCAATTAGAGCATAACAAGCAGCGTGGCTCTTGTTAAAACAGTAGTTAGCGAATTCTTCTAGGTGGTCCCAGAATTTTTCAATTTTTTCACGATCAGCATTAGAATGCTTAACTGCACCCTCAATAAATTCACCTTTCATTTTCTTCATAAGGTCAATTTTCTTTTTTCCCACAGCTTTACGTAAAGTGTCAGCTTGTCCACCAGTAAAACCACACACCTCTTTAGATATCTGCATAAATTGCTCTTGGTACACTAAAATACCATAGGTATTCTTTAAGGCATTCTCCATATGTTCTTCATAGTAAGTTATCTCCTCTTCACCATGTTTACGAGCAATAAATTTTGGTATTTCACTCATAGGACCTGGCCTATATAGCGCTACCATAGCAATAATATCTTCAAATTTAGAAGGTTTTAATTCTTTAAGATAACGCTTCATACCAGCAGACTCAAGCTGGAACACTCCAGTAGAGTCACCCCTTGATAATAGCTGATAAGCAGCTTCATCATCTAAAGGCAATTTGGCTAAATCAATATCTTTGCCGTAAGTTTGTTTTACAATTTTTTGAGCTGTAGAGATAATAGATAAGTTTTTTAACCCTAAAAAGTCCATTTTAAGTAGGCCGAGATCTTCAACTTGACCCATTGGAACTTGAGTAGCTACCACTCCCTTTTGTGCCATTTCTAACGGTAAATATTTAACCAAGTCATCTGGAGCAATAACCACACCACAAGCATGAACTCCATGGTTACGAATAGTCCCTTCTAATTGTACGGCAAAATCAAATACTGTTTTGGCCGTAGGATTAGTTTCGTATTCCTTCTTAAGATCCAAATCATTTTCTAAGCTAATTTTTAATGGAATGTGCCTACCCTGGTTAGGATCTGGAACTAGTTTAGCTAGCCTATCTGCATCAGCATAAGGCACTTCCAACACACGCGCAACATCACGAACGGCGTTTTTAGCCATCATCTTACCGAAAGTGGCAATATTAGCTACCCTCTCATAACCATATTTATTAGTACAGTACTGTATTACTTCGTTCCTTCTTGTATCTTGAATATCAACATCAATATCTGGCATTGAAATACGATCAGGGTTCAAAAAACGTTCAAAAAGTAAATCGTAAGCTAAAGGATCTAGATCCGTAATATGTAATGAATAAGCAATAATAGACCCTGCAGCCGAACCTCGCCCAGGACCAAAAACGATACCTTGACTTTTTCCCCAGTTAATAAAATCTTGAACAATTAAGAAATAGCCGTTATATCCCATGCTGTCCAAAATTCCTAACTCCATATCAACGCGATCTAATTGCTCTTTACTTAATTTACTTCGAATTTCTTTAATGGACATTTCCTCAACTTGATCTCTTGGTATATGCGCATAACGCTCTCCCATACCGTAAAATACTAGCTTATCCAAAAAGCTTTTTTCGCTTTCCTCTCCCTCTGGAAGTGGAAATTTAGGAATAAGAATTTTTCCAAATTCGAAGTTAAAATTTACCTTTTCAGCAACCCTCTTTGTATTTAAAATAATTTCAGGATCAATCTTGCCCCATCTATCAATAATATCTTTTGGGTTTGTAACAAAAAGGTCAAACTCTTTTAAGCTCATCCTTTTTTCATCTCGTAAGTAAGATCCTGTTCCTACACATAATAAAATCTCGTGAGCATCTTGATTTTCATGTGTTAAATAATGAGAATCACAAGTAACCACACAGGGGATATCTAGCTCTTTGCTTAGCTTTAATAATCCGTCGTTTATTATCTTTTGTATATCCCAATGATTTGGACATTCTGGGTGTCCATGATCCTGAAGCTCTAAATAAAAGTCCTCTCCGTATATAGATTTATACCAACCGGCTAATTCTTTCGCTTTTTCATAATCATCAGCTTTAATAGCTTCTGATATCTCAGAACCCGCACAACCACTCAAGCAAATGATACCTTCTGAATGTTCACGCATTATGTCATGATCAATCCTTGGCTTATAGTATTGTCCTTCAATCCATGCCTTTGTGGTAAGTGCGCATAAATTTTGCCATCCTTTTTCATTTTTTACTAACAAAATAAGGTGATAGCGTGGTTTATCGTGCTGTGGATCACGGTCAAAACGAGTTCTAGCCGCAACATATGTCTCCATACCAATGATAGGCTTTAACCCTTGATCTTTAGCAGATTTATAAAACTCAATCGTACCAGACATAGTTCCGTGATCTGTAATAGCAACGGCTTCCATGCCATTTTCTTTAATTGTTTTTGTTAGGTCATCTATTTTAGTAAGACCATCCAATAACGAATGATAAGTATGCGTATGAAGATGTACAAAATCACTAGGTACTAGCTCTTCAAAAGTTTTTGTTTTCACCTCTGACATATTATATAGTATAACAGATTTTATTACCTTTTTTAATAGTGTCTACTAGTAACAATTTATTAAAAAGGTAACTAAAAACTTAGCTTTTTTGATATATTTAAGGCAGCCAAAGCACCATTACCAGCAGCTATTATAATTTGTTTTTTAGCATCTTCAATAGCATCACCTGTAGCATAAACCAAGTCTAAAGAAGTTTTTAAATTCTTATCCACAATAATCTCTCCTCTATCATTAGTTTCTACACCTGAACCATCTAACCATTTAGTATTAGGGACCAAACCGATAAATTCAAAAATAGCCGGAGATAAAATATTAATATCCTCCCTAGAATTATTAAAAGTAATTTTTGCTCCGGATATATTTTCTGCATCCATTAATAATTCTTTAATTTGTGCGCCTTTATAGACTGTTATTTTCCCTTTATTAACAGCGTCTTCCAATCTTTCTTTTAAGACTTCTTGTGCTTTAATGTCGCTTCTTACAATTAAGTGAACCTTAGATGCATACTTACTTATAAAAATAGCTTCTTGCACTGCAGAGTTTCCTCCACCAACTGCAATCACTTCCTTATCTTTAAATAAAGGTCCATCACATGTCCCACAAAAATATATTCCTCTACCAATAAATCTATCTTCGTTTTCAATTCCTAATTTTCTATATTCATTTCCTACAGCCAATAATATTGTTCTAGCCTTAAGTTCAAATCCATCGGCCAAAAACGTAACATATCCATCTTTCTGTTCTAAAGAAGATACTTCGGCATATTCAAATTTAGCACCAAATTTTTCAGCTTGTGATCTCATTTTCTTAATAAGATCTAAGCCAGTTATACCTTCTTCAAAACCAGGGTAATTCTCTATAAGATCTGTTTGAGATACTAGACCACCAATTATTTGCTTTTCAAAAACTTTAACATTTAAGCCATCTCTAGCAGCGTATATAGCCGCAGAGATAGCACTTGGACCAGCACCAACTATAGCTAGGTCGATCATTAGAATCCGTAGTCCTTATAGTTGGGTTGTGGTATTTCCTCAAATTTAGGTATAAGCATAATTATAAACTTTAATGGAGTATCGGGAGCTATTGATTTTGCTGAATCTTGCTGATTAGGGCTACCATTAGATCCATAAGCCTTATCTGCAGGAATAGTAAGCTCTCTTACGCCACCAACTTTCATTCCCTGAATGCCTTCGCTCCAACCATCAATAACGCCCCATCCTCGGTTATTTTTCTTTACAGCTAATGGAAGTTTCAACTCATCTTTATTGAAGCTGCCATCAAAAACACTACCATCTGGTTTCCATCCTATATAGTAAGCGTAGAATTCAGTAGTTTTATCAGTTATCTCTTCACCATCTCCTACTTTTAGATCTTTCTTTCCTAACTCTTTTACATCCGAAGCTTTAAATGCACTTGGAGTTTTTTTGAACTCCTTAAAGCTATTGTAGTATTTAGCTGAAAGTTCTTTTGCTTGCTTATCTGCTTTTTTATTGTATTCTTCAGTAGCTTCTTGATATTTCTTATAATTATCCTGCTGAACTTTTGCTTCTTTATAGTTATTATCTTGGCTTAGGAACATTGAAGCATATAAGGCAATAGTACTTAACACTGTTAATATTAAGATTGCCCATATTGCATATCTAGTAGTTTTAGAAGTCCCTGTTTGTAATTTTTGTGCCATATTTTCCTCCTCTATAATTTTATATTACTGTTCCTAATTCGATGATAGAATCCTGCAAAGCTATAATTATCTTATTTATATCTTCACCATTAAACGTTCTATCATATGGTGAAATTTTAAACCTAAAGGTAATATTCTTATTATCTTGATCATATCGATAAATATCTACAGGTTTAATTTTTATTGCACATTCATTATCAATTTTATTGATCTTATTTTCTAAAGATTTAAGCAAATCATCATAACTAACCTTGTTATTAACCCTTATACTTATATCTCTCTCTATGCTTTGGAATTTTGAAGGTAATTCAATGTTCATTTTTCTTTCTAACCACTGATCAATAATTTTATCTATAACTATTTCAAAACCAGCTGTAGCTTTTGGAAGTTTAAAGCTCCTTTGAACACTCTTTTTAAATTCACCAATTGCACCTATCATTACAAAACTACTATCATGTTCATAATATCCCACCAATGCCGATCTTTTAGGTTCAAATTTGCCTGCTAATGGTGCTGCTGAAATATTGAATGGTTTAACTACTAATTTAATTCCTAATTTACGTAATAAAAATTCTAAATATTGCTTTGCATTATAAAAAGCCTCTTCAGAATCATTATTAGTATAAGCTAAAGCCAGTCTATACTCTTCTACCGGTACATTATCACGAATACCCATATCTTTTCTAGTAACTTTATTTATCTCAAATATTGCAAATTCATTATAGCCACTACGTACATTACTATTAATCTTATCAAGTAAGCTTGGTAAAATAGTTTGACGATAATATTGTAAATCTGGAGATATTGAGTTTATAATTTTATAAGAATTACTCTCGTCTTGATAAACATTTTCTAATAATTTTTTATGGATAAAACTATATGTTAGAACCTCATTAGACCCTGCTGAACTTAAAATTTCTCTAATTTCCATTCGAATTTTGTCTATATTTGATAATTCTACAGGTTTAAAAGTTCTCTTAGGCAAGGTTAAACTAATATTATCATAACCTTTAAGTCGTCCAACTTCTTCAGCTATATCTTCCATAATATGTATATCTGTACGCCAAAATGGAATAATTATATTTATAGCGTTCTCTCCTTGCTTTTGGGTTTTAAAGCCAACATTTAGCAATGTCTCAGAAATATCATCAATACTAAAATTCGTACCTAGAATATTATTTATTTTTTCTACATTTACTGATAATTCTTGTGTTTCGTTTTTAAGAGAATTAATTAAAATATTGCTTGATTGAGACAATCCAATCTGCTGGCTTTTTTCTGCAAAATTTTTAAGTGCAACCACATTCAGCATTCTAGGTATACCCTTAGTAAAACGTGTTATCGCTTCCGAGAAAATACCATGCCTCATTTGAGTGTTGCGTAAATTATATAGGTTGAATGTTGCACTTTCTACTAGTACTCTTTTAGTACTAGTATCTATTTTTGTAGCCTCTCCTCCAATAGCGCCAGCGATAGCAACAGCGTGTTGCCCTTCACTTCCTACAGCAATCACAATATCATTTTCAGCAAGAGAGATTTCTTTATTTCCTAAAACTACTATTTTTTCGTTTTGAAAAGCATTCCTTATTGTTATTTTAATATCTTTACTTCCGTGTAATTTTTCAAGCTTATCAAGGTCAAAAGTATGCAATGGCTGACCAATCTCTAGCATAATAAAATTAGCTAAATCAGTAATCGGATCAATAGCTTTAACTCCACTACGATGCAAAAAACTCTTTTCTATAGATAATGATTCTTGTTTTTTTAGGTTTACAGCGTCAAAAGTAGCTACAGCATAACTAGAGCATAATTTCTCATCTTTAATATCAATAGAAATCTCATTATTAGCACCTTCTACTATACTAGCAGTATTTAGACATAAAGGCTCTTTAAATTTCTTACCTAAAATACCAGCAACTTCCCTAGCAAACCCGATATTACCAAAACAATCAGGACGATGCGTTAAACTTTTATTTTCAACTTCTATTAAATAATCATCCAGTTCAAAAATTTCAGAGAAGCTATCACCTGCACATAATTCTTTGTTAGCAATATCATTAGTAATTTCTAGAATACCATCGTGTTCTTCACCAAGGTCCAGCTCTTTAATGCTAGCAATCATGCCATTACTCATATTTCCCATAAGTTTACGTGAACCTAATACAAAGTCTTCTTTCTCAAAAGTTTCAGGTACTATAGAAGCTGGTGGCAACCACGCTACAAATAGGCCTGCTTTCATATTTGGTGCTCCACAAACAACTTGAATTAAGCCATTATCATCTCTTTCAATACCTTGTCTTTTCCCACCGTCATCAATTTTACAAAGATTTAAATGATCACTGCCTTCAACTTTTTGAGCACTAACAACTTTAACTACCAATACGTCCTTATATTTTTCGTTTAAGTTTATTACATCTTCAACTTCAACTAAGCGAGCTCCAATAATTTTTACTAGCTCTTCTACAGGAGGCAAATCTGCCACAAATTTCTTCAACCAATTTACAGATATTATCATTTTAAAACTCCTTCAAAAATTCTAACTTTGCACTTTCGAAATAACGTATATCAGAAATTCCATATTTCAACATAACCAGTCTTTCAATTCCTCCACCCCACGCAAATCCACGATATTTACTACTATCAATACCTGCAGCTTCCAAAACATTAGGGTGTATCATTCCGCATCCAAGCATCTCAAGCCATTCACCTTTTTTACCACCAAGGCTTGCAGGCTTTTCGATTAAAAATTCTAAACTCGGTTCAGTAAATGGAAAATATCCTGGTTGAGTTTTAATAGTTAGCTTTTGACCATAATATTCTTCAAAAAAGGCATGGAGAGTTCCTAGCATCTGGCTTAAATTAGCATTTTTACTAACAAAAACTCCCTCACACTGGTAAAAGGTATGTTCATGTGTAGCATCCAAATCCTCATTACGGAATACTCTACCATATGAAATATGAGCAATCTGTCCTTCTTTTTCTAGTTGTTCTTTTCCGTGTTTCAATACCCTGTTTTGCATTGTTGAAGTATGAGCTGGCGGAATAAAACCTTCTTCTGTCCTAAATGTATCATAACCGTCCCTAGCTGGATGGTTCTCAGGGAAGTTTAGTGCACCAAACATATTCCAGTCATCATCAATCTGTCTAGATTCTACTGCTTCAAATCCCATTCGAACATAAATATCTACTACTTTTTGCAGCTCCTTTTGAAGTGGATGTAAAGATCCGTTTTCGCAACCTATCAACTTAGGTTTATAGTTACCTTTTGCTGTGCTTTCGCCAAAAGGTGCAGTAATATCAAGGCTTTGGACTTCTCGCTCTTCAATCTCCTGTTTTTTCTGCTCTACTATACTCTGAATTTCATTCTTTAGTTGATTAACTTTTTCACCAAAAGTTTTCCTATACTCATCAGCTAGCGTGGGGATCATTTTATATAAATCTTTAATTTCAGAAGACTTTAATATATCACTAGGATTTTGCAATGATTCAATTTTTTCTAATAGCTGTTTTCTTACTTGCTCAATCTTTTCCATAACTACTACCTATTATAACACGATGATTTTTTATTTTACCCTTTAGCAAAGGCTAAGAATAAGCCTATAGCTATCATAATAGCAATAAAAACTAACAGCCAAACAAATGCAAGCCCTGTAGTTGGCTTAGTTCCCTCTAGAAAAACAGCATCTTCTCCGTTAAATTCGCTTCTTTCCCCCTTACCACTACCTTCATCTAAAGAGTTTTTCTTTTGTTTTTCTCTCAAATCTGCTGCTATTCTTTGTTGAAGTTCACTTCTTTCTTCGTCTTGTCTAACATATAAAGCCATTATTTTATTCCTTTATTTAGTTTATCTTTATATTATAACACTACTAATTTAAAATAGACTACCCTTTAGGTAGCCTATTCATTACTTAAAATATTATATTTATTTTTTGCTAGCTTTATTCATTAATGAATTTAATACAAATCCTAAAATACCACCAATTAATGCAGCACCTAGGTATATTGCAAATGACCATGAAGCACTTTGATTTTTAATAGTGAAAGCCTGCAAAGTAACTGCTATAGCAGGGTTAACAATAGCTATGCCACCCATAATTGAAGCAAAAGTATTAGCGATAAACACGGCAACCAAGCCAGCACCACCAACGCCAAATGCTTTAGCTATATCAGTTTTTTCATCATTTTTATCTGTTACACGTGCAACAGCAAAGCTAAAGATGAAAGCTCCTAGAAGCTCAGCAAATAGCACTAGCATTTCTTTGCCTTCTGTTATTTTAGTAGCAGAAAACATTTGTGGAGCTTGTCCAAGCTGTGAAGCATCGCCTACCCCTAAGCTATCAATATAACTCTTAACTAGTACGAACGATAGCATAGCACCAAGAACTTGTGCTATTACATATAGTAAAGCTTTTATAGTACTAATTCTCTTCGTAGCCCAAGCACCAACTGTCAATAAAGGGTTTACATAAGCACCAGAAACCGTACCTATCATTAAAACAACTGCCATTAAAGCAAACATTAACATTAGCGGTTGACCGTTAGAAATACAAACAACCGTAGCTAACACAAAAGTTCCTATAAACTCAGCCAATACTGTCACTAAAACTGCTGGGTCGGAAAGACTCTTTACGATATTTTTAACTATAGTACTTCCTTTATCCTCTACTTTTTTAATTACTGTATTCTCTTTAGAAGTTTTCTTATTATCTTTAACTACTTTCTTTTTTGTAGCCATCTTCCTCCTTATTTTATACTAAAAAATTTTAACATAATTACCTTGATTTGTCTAATCTATTTGAACAGTTCTTATTCTGTTGGTTTTTCAATATTTTGCGGCAAAACTTCAGCAGAATTTTCTTCTCCGGATATTTTTACAATATCTTTGTCTATTTTACCTAACTCTTTATGTGCATTATTATAGTGGTTAACTGTAGTGCCTAATGATTTCCCTAGCTTATTCATTAAATCTTCATATTTTATAATGTGGGCAGATAACAAGCCTACTCTTTTTTGTATCTCTTTACTTTGCTCTTCAATTTGTAAAGATTTAAGCCCTTGTAAAACTGTTTGCAAGTACGCCATAAAACTAGTAGGACTCACAACTATAACTCTCTTATCTCTAAAAGCATATTCAATTAAATCTCGCTCGTCGCCACCATTACTACCAACTTTACCAATTAGCATATCATAATATAAACTTTCACTTGGTATAAACATAAAAGCAAAATCCATAGTATTTTCATTAGGTCGAATATATTTTGCTGTTTCATCAATCCTTATCTTTAGATCGTCCCTTACTTTTTTAGCAAGCTGTTTCTTTTCTTCGCCCTCGGATTCAATCATGCGATTATAATTCTCTAAACTAAATTTAGAGTCAACTGGTAAGATCTTTTGTTTGTCTAAAAATATTACAGCATCAACAATTTCACTATTATTAAATTTATATTGAAGAGTAAAAGCATTAGGAGGTAACACATTGGACAATACTTGAGATAAATAAAATTCTCCTAACACACCCCTCTGCTTAGGGTTACGCAGTGCATTCTGTAAAGTCTTAAGTTCGTCAGCAACATTAACAACCCTATTATTTGTTTCATCTAGTTTCGTTAATCTCTTGCTAACTTCTTCAACTATTTTAATACTTTCACTCAACTGCCTATTCATAGAACTTTGCAGTTGAAAGTTATTTTTTTCAAGTTTCTCAGTAACTTTTTCGTTTAAATTCGTTAAATTATTACCGAAGCTATCTTTCATATTATTTAAACTATTATTTAACTCTATTAAATCTGCTTTTAATAATTCTACTGATTTATCGTCATTCTTATTATTGCCACCAAAACCACGCCAAAGAATAATAATTATTAAAACTATAAGTGTAACTAAAATTGCAATATCCATATAAAATTCCCCTCTTTTATCTAAAAGTATAACATAAGTTTTTTAGAAGATAAAAACCCCTCCAAATAATGAAGGGGTTTTATTAATTTATTTACTTGATTATGCAACCGTAATTAATTGCATTTGCATATTTTTTACGCCAATATTCCAATTAATTATTTCATTAGCCTTTTTACCTAATAAACTTTTTCCCAAGGGACTATCTGAGGATATCTTGCCTATTAATGGGTCAGCCTCTATACTATCAACTACTTGATATTTAAAAATTTTTCCTGTTGCATTATCTATTAGCTCAACAATAGAACCTAATGATACTATAATACTCTTTTTCTTAGGTAGTATCTTAGCATTCTTTAATTTTAATTGTTTTTCAGCTATTTCAGACCTAACAGAATCTAGCCTTGCTAAAACTTCAATTTGCAACATACTGTCTTCTTTTACGTCACTATTTCTGAGCTCTAGTTCTAGCATTTTCTGTTCATGTGATAGTTTATTAATCTTCTTTTTTAATTCTTTAATTCCGTGTTTACTTAAATAAATTTTAGAGTTATTATTCATCTTCCTCCTTTTGTGGTTTTTACCACAAGCATATTATTGCATAGTATCCTTAATTTTTACTTAAAAATGCATTTTTTGTTATACTAAGAGTATGTTAAGGAAAATCTCCTCTTTGCTCCCTTATGTTTTTTATATACTTCGTTCAATATTAAGGTCGAAAATATTTTTCATTACACTTAGTGGCATAATAATTATATTAGCAGGCAATCTTTCTCTATCTTATGTATTATCTCTTCAATTTAAAGATAGTCAGTTGGTCTCAACTTTTTTAGCAGAGAAACATGAGCTAGTAGAACTAAGTAAAACTATCTTGTTAATTCTACTAATAATTACTGTTAGCATTATAGGTAATTGGCCTATCGCAATTGGTGTTTTTTATTCATTAATCACTATTATAATGTTTATAAACACCCAAAAAATGGCATCACGCCATACACCTTTCTTACCTGAAGATCTAGCTATGACTAGTGAAGCTGGCTCACTATCACACTTCGTAAATATAAGCGACATTATAATGCTTTTAGCTTCAGTATTCATAATATTATTATTTTCTGTAATTATTAACAGATTTCTTAAAAGAAAGTACAAAATTAAGACTAACCATTTTATAATACTAAGCGTACGTATTTTTGCTATTTTTATTGGTATTAATATTCTAATGACACAAACTAGTTTCTTAAGAAATGATTTAAACAGTAAAGGTACTTTCTTTTTTGTGGAAAAACTCAATACGAATGTAGATTTTACCAGCCAAGCTTACAATTATGAGACTAATGGATTTATAGTTGGTACAATTACTAATTTACGAAAGAAAAAACAGCCTAAACCAGCAAATTATAGTAAAAAAGAGGTTGATAAAATTACTCAAAAATATATAAATATAGCTAAGGAGCAAAACGACACTAAAAAAGACCCAAAAGAAGAAAAAGTAAACATTGTATATGTTATGAGCGAAAGCTTTATTGACCCCTCTTTAGGTAAACACATATATGATTACGGCAAAAAAGACCCTATACCCTATACCCATAAATTACTAAAAAAGCATACTTCTGGCTGGACAGCCTCTAGTGAATATGGTGGTGGAACAGCTAATGTAGAATTTGAAGCCCTAACAGGTTTTAGTAATTTCTTCCTCAATACTATTCCTTATTCATCCCTAGTTTCAGGCAATAACGCTATTCCTAGCCTGCCACATTATCTATCTCAATACGGCTATTCAACTATTGCCTTACACCCCTATAAAACAACAATGTATAAACGCAATTCCGTATACCCAACACTAGGTTTTAAAAAATTTAAAGGTGAAGATGATTTTAAATATAAAGATACGCTAGAAAAGTCACCTTACATATCTGACGAGTCTGCGTTCAAACAAACTATTGATGAATTAAAAGAGTCTGAAAACCCAGCGTTTATACATCTTGTTACTATGCAAAACCATATGCCTTATGAAAATATATACGAAAATAATCCATTTAGCGTAACAGCTAAAAATAATAATACTGAAGAAGCACATAAGATAGAAGGCTACTTAAGAGGCATAAACTATTCTGATAATGCTATGAAAAATTTTATAGCCTCCTTAAATAAGCTAAACGAAAAAACTATTGTTGTTTTCTGGGGGGACCACTGGCCAGGAATCTATAGTGATGTATTTGGTAATTATCAAAACGAACACGATATTCGCCGAACTCCCTTGCTTGTTTATTCTAACTTTGAGAACGAAAAAGTTAAATTAGGCACACAATCTCTTAATTACACTCAAGTCACTGCTCTATCTCAAGCAAATCTTAAGTTGTCGCCTTTTCAATATATGTTGAATGATTTAAGGCAATCTTTTCCAGCACTTAATAAAGATTTCGTCACTATGGATGAGGCTGAAAAAAATCAATTATTAAAGGATTATGAAATGATAGAATACGACATCCTAAGTGGTGAAAAATTTAGCAAAGGAAAATTCTTTCAATAGTATAAAATAATTACCTTATATAAGGTAATTATTTTATGTATTTAAGCTCTACTTTTGGCCAAAGATTAACTGTAAATAATCTTTCATCATTCTAGCACCACTAATAATCGGCAAATATTCTACTAGCTGGTTTTTAATTTGTTTCTGAAGTAAAGTATTATTACTGTAAATATAGCAGGCTTTTTCCATTTGCTTATAAATAGCATTTAATTCTTGCTCATAGTTAATTCCTGAAACTTCTAATGCGGAAGTAGGCGAGATATCCGCAACCCCACCATCAGCAGTAGAAATAAGTAATTTTAAATTACCTAAATCTTTCATGAATGATGTACCACAAGCTTCTAATCCTACAATAGGCACATTAATAGCTATGTCTGAACCAACAGCCAAAGCTCTACCTAATTCTTCATCATAGTCTTGAATAAAATGGACACGCTCACGCAAAAAATCATCACTCTCTATTTTAGATAGAACGCTATTTAAAGTTGCCCTCATTCTACTATCGCCTTGGTGTACTTTTCCAGCTAAAATATAGTAAGCATTATTATCTCTTAAAATTTTTCTTAATTTCTCTGTATCTTCAAAAGGCATCCAAGGTCTTTTATAGTCTACAAATCGGCGTTTAAAATCAAATACTAAAGCGTTTTCAGGAATTTGAACACTTTTCCCATATTGATTTTTGCGTTTTTTAAGTACTTTATTTAACTCTATTCTACCTTTTTTCTTTAATTCTTTAATTTTCTCTATATCAAGCTTATCTATATTTTCTTTAAAATTATCTGTAGGTAGCCCAAATTTATCAATTATTTCTTTTTCTAAGTACAGGCCTAATATATCCGGCAATATCCATGTTTTTAAATCAATACCATTAGTAACAGCTTTAAATTTAACCTTATCGCCATTAATATCACGATAATCAGCAACTCTAGCGTGTAGTCTTGATACTCCATTTTTAGCTTCAGCTAGCTCAATTGTTAAGGTAGATAATTTTAATCTATCATTTCTAAAAAGTCCACTTATCCATCTAATTAAAGCTGAGCTTTCAATATTAGGGAAAACAATTTTAGTGAATTGTTCATAAGAAAATTCACTCTCAGCTGCTTGCACTAAAGTATGGTTAGTATATAAGGTGTGCTTACGAACATACACTATAGCTTCATATAAGTTCATACCATTTTTAACTAACTCATCCAACCTTGCTACAGCTGCAAATATTGTAGCTGTTTCATTTAATTGAATAACGGAAGGCTTTTTACCTATCATTTTTAATGCTTTATATCCACCAAAACCCAGCGATACTTCTTGATACAAACGATGATCTCCTGAACCATCACCTGCATATAGTTCACCAAAATTACTTTCACCCATAGTTAAAAATCTAGTAGATCCTAAAATTTTTTGGAAAATATTAAGTCTTGCTGGTGGCATATCACGGTTAAAAATTTCTATATCATCAAGGTATTCAAAGCCATAGTCTTCTGGACGCACGTTAATAATAGTTTCCCTCTGATCCAGTGCAACAATACTTTGGTGAATTTCGCTTCTATAAAAAGGTGTTACACAAATAAATGGAATTTCTAGCGTTTCAGCAACTCTACGAGTATCGGCTGCCAAAACTCCTAAACCACCACCACCTTTTATCCCATTGCCTTTATCATAAACCTCCATAGTAAAGTATACATATGGCCTATCATCAGATAATTTTTTAGTTAAATTTTTTCTATTTATTGCTTCATAAAATTCGCTAACATCTTCTATGTCTTCTGTTTTAATAGTTTTATTTATTTTATCGTAATAACTTTCCATATTCTTTTGCCCAAAATTTTTATGCTTATTTAACTACTATTTTAACAAAATAATAGCCTTTTGTTAAGTAAAGAAAAAAGCCTTTATAAGGCTTTTAATCTTCCCAGCTAGAATCAACTAGCTCAAATCTATTATTCTCTATTTCAATAATCGATTCATTCACTCCACCCATTCTTCTAATTTCTTGTTCTATACCCATTTTGCGCATAATATCTCTTAAGCGATTTACTCCATGAATATTATTGAAATTAGTTCTTCTAGCAAATTTCTCGATCTTTTTACCCTTGACTATATAAACACCCTCTTCTTCTAAGTAATCAGCATACCAACTATTTTCTACTTCTGCTTGGGAAAGGGTTATTATAGGTAGCTCTGCTTCATCATTATTTTCTTCTTCTTTTTTGCTTTGTAGTCTATAATTATCAACTTCTATTTTTAATGCCCTTAATAATTCTTTTAGGCCTTGATGGGCTACCGAAGAAATAACAAATATTTGTGAATTAGGAGCTACTTGCTTAATCTTCTCTACTTGATAAGACTTTAATTCTTCGTCTATACCCTCGCTTTTTGTTAAAGCAATTAATTCTGGTCTGTCTAATAACTCAGGTTGATATTTAGCTAGTTCTTCTCTAATAATTTGATACTGCTTTGCTGGGTCTTCCTCGTATATATCAATTAGGTGTAGTAGCACTGATGTACGCTCAACATGTCTAAGGAAAGCGTCACCTAAGCCTTTACCTTCGCTAGCACCTTCTATTAACCCTGGTATATCTGCTATTAATAAATTACTATAATCTATAGAAGTAACACCTAAATTTGGTGTTAAAGTGGTAAAAGCATAGTTAGCAATTTCCGGTCGCGCATTAGATACTACACTTAAAAAAGTAGATTTTCCAGCATTTGGAAATCCTACTAGTCCAATATCTGCTAATAGTTTTAGTTCTAAATCTGCTTCAAAAGTTTCGCCAGCCTCACCAAGCTCAGCAACCCTAGGTGTTTGCCTTACGCTTGATTTAAAGTGTGCGTTACCAAAACCTCCGTCACCACCATTAGCAATAATTACTTCTTTACCATCAATATCAAGGTCTGCTAATACAATTCCTTCTTTTTTAACAAGCGTACCTACTGGCACTTTAACTATTAAATTTTCACCAGTTTTGCCTGTCTTATTTCTCTTTGAGCCATTTTCTCCATTTTTAGCCTTAAGCTCAGGTTTATACCTAAAATTTAGCAAGGTATTTAGATCTTTAGTAGCTTTAAAAATAACATTTCCGCCACATCCACCATCTCCGCCATCTGGGCCACCTTTTTCTATATATAATTCACGCCGAAAACTAACGGCACCATTGCCACCCTTTCCAGCCTGAATAAAAACTTTAGCAGTATCTACAAACATAATTACCCTTTATTATAACATTTTATCATCCTAAATTCCATCTATTACCACCTTGCGATTTAATTATTCCTTTTATCTCTAGCATGGTAAGAGCTTGGTTAAATTCACTTATTGAGATATTAAGCCCACTAAATATCTCATCGCCATCAATCTCTCCATCCCTTAATTTATTAATAATAAAATTTTCAATATCATTACTTCCAATAGGTAGATAAGCTTGTTTACTTTTCACATCTACTTCAGGAACTAAATATTTTATAAATTCATCAATATCAATAAGAGGCGTAGCTCCCATTTTTATTAAATGGTTACACCCCTCACTATACGGAGATGTAATATTGCCCGGAACTGCAAAAACTTCTTTGCCTTGATTAATGCCATGAGATGCTGTAGATAATGTCCCACTCCTTTTAGCTGCTTCAACTACAACTATAACATCAGCTAAGCCGGAAATAATTCTATTCCTAGCTAAGAACTGCCATGGTAATGGTTTAGTATTTATAGGGTATTCGCTAATAATAGCTCCACCTGAAGAAATAATTCTTTCAGCTAAAGACCTGTGCATAGCTGGATATACCATGTCTAATCCATTAGCTAATACAGCAATAGTTAAGCCATCCCTTTCTAATGCTCCTCTATGTGCTACCGAATCTATACCTAAAGCCAAACCAGATATTACAACAATACCCACTTCAGCTAATCTATTAGCTATTTTATTCGCAATATTTCTACCATAAGCTGTTGGTTTTCTAGACCCAACAATAGCAACTGTTTTAATTCTTTTATTAGGTAGAGTTCCTTTATAGAATAATTCAGATGGACAGTCTGATATATTTGATAGTATTTTTGTATATTCGTATTTTTCTGGTTTAAAAGTTTTTATATTCATAATTTATGTTAAAACTATTGACTAATTATATTTATTATGATATTATATAGCAAGTTGATAAAATACATTATATATTTTATCAAGAACTATAATAACTGTTATAGTATATAATATTTACCAATTTCATTCTTTCTTCCTCTACATACTTTAATAGTAAATATTATATACAGTAACCCCTTTGACCGGCGGACCCTTAGTTGTATGAGGTGGGTCGTCAGCTTCGAAAGATCGAGCCTTACTCGGGTGCGTCGAAGGGATAAAAAACCGTCTAAGCGATGCCCACCCGTGCTTAGGCGGTTTTTATTTTGCTAAAATTATATTAAATCAAAAAATATTTTATATATATTGTCAATGGGCTTATGCTTAAAACATCATATCTGTATATTAGCACTATTTTTAGATATATTCAATTTTATTATAATAAAAAGCTTTTTATTTATTACTAATACTTTTTTTAATATTTTGTAAATTATTTTGCAAAAATAATCCAATAAATTCTTCTACTATATCAAAAATTTCACTTTGCTTTAGCTTTTCTTCACTATTAAACTTACCTAGCACAAAGTCACTTGCATCTATTTTATGATCAATATATAATTTACTTTTAATTCCAATTTTAATTCTTGTAAACTTATCGTCATTTAAATATTTTGATATAGACTTTAAACCATTATTGCCTGCCGAGCTTCCACTTTGCCTAACCCTTACTTCGCCGAATAATAAATCTAGATCATCGCAAATAACTAATAAGTCTTTCTGCCAATTAACCTTATAAAAATCACAAATAGCCCTAACGCTCTTACCTGTATCATTATAAAAAGTATTTGGCTTCACTAATAATACTTTTTCTTCTCTATATTTAAATTCAAGTATATTAGCATAATATTTATTTTTAACAGTAAAATTTAAGCCTTTTTTATCTGCTAATCTATCAGCAAATTTAAAAGCTATATTATGCCTAGTATCTTCATATTCTTTGGGGTAATTACCTTGAAAAAGAATAACTTTCATAAGTAATATCTTTCACTACTTTTTATTTTTTGTAATGCCATATTTAGCTAAACGTTCATCACGCTTGCGTTCACGCTTACTTTGTAATTCCACGGCCTTTTTTAAACTTCCACTAGCTTTATTAATTGGGTCTTTACCCTCAGCAATACGTTTCTTATTCTCTTTAATTTGTTTTTCATCTCTGAATGAGAATTTGATTGGTGTACCAGAATAATCAAAATTCTCACGTATTAGCCTTTCTAAATAACGCTTATAGCTCCAGTGAACAAACTTTAAGTTAGAACCATGTATAATAAACCATGGTGGGTTGCTGTCGCTTTGAGAAATATACCTTAGTTTTGGGTGTGTGTTTTTAAGCCCTGCAGGTGGATGGGATTGCGTAGCTTGTTGCAATAATTGGTTTAATGTGGAAGTTTTTGCTTGTCTTTTTCTATTTCTATCTACATTTAATACTAAATCAAATATTTTTGTTACATTTTGCCCAGTTTTGGAACTAGTAAAAATTAATGGCGCCCAAGGAGTAAATTTAAAATAATGTGCAATTCTAGGTGCTAATGCATCTCTAGTATAAGCATCTTTACCTTCAACGCTATCCCACTTGCTCACTACTATAATCATGCCTTTTCCTGCATCATTAATAAGTCCTGCAATGCGTTGATCTAGCTGCGTATTAAGCTCGTTAGCGTCCATTAATAGTAAACAGATATCAGCCTCGTCAATAGCATTTAAAGTTCTTAGTACTGAGAATTTTTCTATTCCAACTTCTTGCTTACCTGGTTTACGCATACCTGCAGTATCTACAAGTTCAATAGTTCTATCATGAAATCTAATTTCTGTTTTATTGGTATCTCTAGTTGTTCCTGCAACATTAGCTACAATAGCTTGCTGTTTACCAGCTAAAGTGTTAAATAAATAACTTTTTCCAGCATTAGGTCTTCCCACTAAAGCTACTTTAATAACATCTTCATTTTCTTCAGCCTCTTCTCTAACTTTAGGGATATTATCTGCTATTTCAGACAATAGATCTTCCACTCCACTATTGTGTTCTGCAGATGTTCTAAAAATAGGTTTTATGCCTAGCCTTAAGAACTCTTCATTTGGTAGATTACCTTTTAAGTCAGTTTTATTCAAAACTAAAAAAACAGGCTTACGAGATTTTAAAGCTTTTTTTGCTATTAATTTATCTTCATGCGTAAAGCTTTTAGTTGAATCCAAAACTACCAATATTAAATCTGATACATCAACTGCATCTTGAATTTGCTCTTGAATAGTAGCCTCAAATTCGTCGTTAGGGTCTTTAAGTCCAGCTGTATCAATTAGCCAAAAAGCTTGCTTTTTATATTTAACTTTACCAAGTACGCTATCACGTGTTGTTCCAGCTTCACGCGCAACAACAGCTTGTTGAGCACGAATCATTCGGTTAAATAATGACGATTTACCTACATTTGCTTGGCCTATAATAGCCACTTTAGGAAGAATTTTAGACATAATATAGTAATTATAACATATAATAGTACCTTCTTCAATTTTTGTATATAGTGCGTAATTATATTAAAAAACGTCTTATCAATCTAGAAAAGAGGTACTTTACAATGAAAAATAAAGCTATATCGGAAAATCCATACTTAGAAATTCCTAAAGCAGTAGTAAATTATCAGTTACTCCATTTATAGTTTTATACTTTTAAAGCAGATAAAAATATCTGCTTTTATTTTTTAATTGTTATTTTATACTCACCTTTTTTCAAATCATCTTCTAACTGATAAGAACCAAAAATTTCCCTATGTAATTTTTCTACTTTATAACCTAATGCAGCAAAAGTTCTTCTTATTTGTCTATTACGACCTTCCCTCATAATTACTCGCCATTTCTTACGGCTATCATCAAGCCTTATTAGTCCTAATTGAGATTTTCCGTCCTCTAAATTAATACCAAAATCGGCAATCATCTGTTGATGTAATGGCTCTAATGCTATATCAAGCTCAACAATATATTCTTTATTTTTATAAAATTTAGGGTGCGTCATTTGAAAAGCAAAATCGCCATCATTTGTTAATAATAATATTCCACTAGAATCTTTATCTAATCTACCTACTGGTTTAAGCTCATTAAATTCTTTAGGTAACAAGCTATATATAGTTTCGTTATCACCTTGTTTTTTTCGTGAACAAACATAGCCTGTAGGCTTATTTAATAAAATATAAGTATATTCTTTTTTCTTAGTAGAAATACTTTTACCATCTAAAAGAATGTTAGCTCCGTCTTTAAAGCGTGCCCCAAGCTCTGCCTGTTGACCGTCTATAGTAATCCTACTTGAAGAAATAAGGTTATCTGCCTCTCTTCGTGAAATTCCTAACTGCAGGGCTAAAAATTTATTTAAGCGTAAAGATGGCTCTTGCTCTCCCATACTATTCATTAAGGGCTTTATTAATAAGGTTACTCATATCTTGGTTTGGTATTGAATTTTCTAAAGGAGCTATCTGTTGTCCTCTTGGTGGAATAATATCTTCAATAGTCCTTGAAGGTGCACTGGCTTTAGGCCTGTCGCTAGAAAAAGGTGCTACAGGTTTTGGAAGTGTACTTTGGTATGGTACATTAATAGAACCATTGGCAGTTTGCCTTTCTCTATCAATACGTTCATAACCAGCTAAATTAGGTATTGGGGCTCTACCTACATTAACGGTATCTCTTCTTGTTGAACCTATATTTTGGCTAGCAGGTAATGGTGCACTACTAACTGTTGGTCTTTGCTGGCTAGCATACATGCTTTGTGTATTTGCTGCAGGTATTTCTTCCCTATTTATTGCAGGGTTAGACTGAACAGTTTGCTGGGGCATAGCTTGAGGTATCACTGTGGGTTGAGGAGTACTAATAAAATTATTATTTAACGACTCAACATTTTGGTCATTAACTACTGGGGTATTATTAGCTCCCAATACCTCTTTAACCGTTTTTACAACATCTTCAATCCCAACTTGTGATTTAACAAGGTATTTATCAGCTCCAAGCATTTCACCTCTTCTACGCTGATCTTCACTAGATAGAGCCGTCATCATAATCACCTTAATATTTCTAGTTTCAGTGGTAGATCTTAGTATATCTAACATATCAAAACCAGATACTTTAGGCATCATTACATCACTAATAATAAGGTCAGGCCTTTCTTTTATAGCCATAGCTAGAGCTTCTTCGCCATCTCCAGCAGTAACAATTTGGTAGCCCTCTGCCAGTAATCGCACCCCATAAATTTCTCTTAAATTTTTATCATCCTCTACTAGTAAAATCTTTATCATATTATCTCCATTATATATTGCTTAGCTATAAAAATCTATATCCTTATGCTTTTTATTTTTACCTCTCTATTGTCTCCCCCGCCTTAAGCTTTGTATATATAAAGCTCTCTGTCTATCTATATCGCTTAACGCTGGCTGAGGTTGAGGCCTTGAATAATTATTTTGATTTATATTATTCACACTAGATCTATTATTCATATTATTTTGAGCTATTGGTTGTACATTATTAGCAATAGCGTTAGGTCTGTATTGGCTGTTGGTGGCTACTTGTTGATAAGCAATAGAATTATTAGCGTAATTATAGTTTTGCTGATTAATAGCAAATGTTTTTTGTGTATTTACCATATTATTATTTATAGAATTTATAGCAGGAACTTGTGGCTTTGGAGGTTCAGGCACTCTAAAAGTTTGAGCAGGCTGAACAGAAATATTTTGCGAAGTTGCATTATTTACTGGCGAGTAAGTAGTATTTAAGTTAGCCGTAGCCTGCTGGCTATTATAAGATGGTGTATATGTTTGTTGGGGTGTTTGTTGGGGTGTTTGTTGGGGTGTTTGTTGGGGTGTTTGTTGGG
>QWCC01000017.1_pt1 | contig 84222 bp, 57 predicted proteins | sample 1972491 | NCBI WGS metagenome assembly QWCC01 (sample SAMN09866718, study PRJNA288562) | Human oral metagenome isolate term5_saliva, whole genome shotgun sequencing... | isolation source: mouth | host: Homo sapiens | place: USA: California
AACCCTCTCTTGCAAGAGCGTTGCTTCCCGATTGCGAGTGCAAAGGTAGAGCATTTCTGCATTCCCTGCAAGAGATCACCGAAAAAAAATGCGAGAAAAATTCATTTGCGCCCATTTTGTCACTTCATGGCATTGCAAAATCGGCAGTAAAGCCCATTTTTTCGCCGCTACCCCACCCCATCTTTTTCACTCCAAAATCTCCGTTTTTCCCGCTTTTCCCCGTTTTAAGTCCGTTTTCGGGCGATTTTTTGAGGAAACGCACTCGTTTTTTGTTCTGCGAAGTCCACTTTTTTCTCGTCTTTCCTCGTTTTGGAGCCAACTTCGGGCGATTTTTCGATGGCTCGCTCCCGTTTTTCCCCGTTATAACGTCTATTTTCTTTCCCATTCTCCCATTTTGAATCCAATTTCCGGCATTTTTTCGATGGCACGTCACTCTTTTCAGCCCCGAAACTCACTTTTTTCTTGCTTTTCCCTGTATTTCCCCACGCTTCGGGCACTTCTTCGAGAGATCTCACCCTTTATTTTCCCCACACTCCTCTTTGTGCACAGCGTGAAGACTTTTCCGATTCGGGTTTTCCCTTTCTTCATCCTCTACCCCACCTTCATATTTCCATTGATTTCCTTTCCGCCCTTCATTCCCCCTCCCTCTTCACTACTCCCCCACTTTCTTTCTCATTCCTCCCCACTTTTCCATCTCCCTCCCCAATTAACACACGAACGCGCACACCCACGTGCATTACGTGCGCACGCGTACACCCGCACGTCAGGAGGTTTTCGTTTATTGCCTTCACCGCTTCACCCATCCCTCGCAATCCACTGTGCACCAATGCGTTAGGGGTGAAGGAGAACGAGAAAAAGCCTTCACAAAATTCACAATCACCTCACAATCAATGCATTAACACAAAGCACCCGATTTCATCCACTGTGAATTCCATCTGTCACCGCGGTGAACCCCACCATCCCCACCGTGAACCTAAAAACAAAAAGCCTTCACCCCTTACGCGCTGTGCCACAACCATTTGCGACATACCGGTGAAGAGGTGAAGGCTAAAAACGAAAACCTTCTGACGCGCGCGCGTACGCGAGAGGACAAAATGGAGGAAAAATTCAAGTGGCAGCCGCTTGCCCCCCCCCGATCACAAGCTCTAATATAACGCCGATCCAAACACTAGCCTTTCTCCATTGCCGATAAAACAAGTATTCACTCGCGTTCCGAGCAGGCGGACGGAAAAAGCTTTGAGAATTATGAGATGGATTTGATTTTGGATAGTCACAACCACGACCTACTCACAATCGCGGAGCATTAACCAGAGTTGCCCATGGGAAGAAGTCCGATCCGTTGGCTAAAGCGATCAGACGTCTGCTGCCGCCCTACAAGAAAATACATCAAGGCCATAACCACTGACAACGGTCTTGAATTTGCTGCAACGAGCTCATTACAAAGTATTCGGGAGCGGTCGTCTATTTCGCCGATCCTTATGCCTCATGGCAAAAGGGAGCGATTGAAAATACAAACAAACTCATCAGACAGTACATTCCAAAGCACACCAATTTCGATGAAGTTACCGATATAGAGATTGCGAGCATACAGAAGAAAATCAATAGTAGACCCAGACAAAAACTTAAGTTTAAAACACCAAAGACTGAGTTCTTCAAACGAATAGCCTAATTTTGCACTTGCCGGTTGACTCTACGTGTTGTTTGTTTTTTGAGGGATAACGGATTTTCTTTCGATTCTGTTGGTGCAATCAAGATTATTTGTTTATTGGTTCAATCAAGAGCCCAATAGTGTGGTCTTCATTGACTGCTTTGATGAAGCTTGGGATGTTGTGGATTCCCCATTGATTGGTGATGTAGATGAAACAATCATTATACTTCAGCTTATACGGGAGAGCACCCGATGAAGTCCAAGAACTTCTCTAGAATGCTGTCGCCTTTTGAAGTGAAGAGTTGTAGGAAAGTGAACTCTACTGTGGCGTCTTTGGACTGAGGGTCTTGATAACGGAAGAAGTTTTTCTCCGTGCCATAATTGTCCTTGCAGAAGGTGTACCACAAATGGCGCATCACGATGTTCTTAAAATCAGATGACTTCCATAATATCATCCATATACGGTAGTTTTTGTCTTCGTCGATAAAAGACTCTCCTATCAGTTGTTCTTCTGAATGGGTGTAGCGGAAAATGACGTCATTGATGGCTTTGAGAATGTCGTACCATCGATAAAAATTATGTCCTATTTCAATGCTGAAATTGTAACTGTTTTCAATGTTGATGGGGACATATTCCCAATACCATTTGCGTTGGAAGGCATAATCCATGGTGAACGCTGCTTCTTCTCCAGTGGTCATTGTAGCCCAGATGTAGAAGTTATTGGGGAGGGATATCGATGTTTTGGAGATTCTCGAATCGCCATTAAGTGCAACCGCTAAATTATGGTCTGTTTCTACGGGGTGTTCGGATTTTCCGTTTTTTCGATCGAGCAGGCTGTAGAACTCGCCAAAAATCTTAGGAACATCACCGCGATGAATGTCTTTGATGATAAGAATGACAGGAGTGTCTTTGCTGCACGCTGCTTTGTAGGCTTGCATAAAGACTTTTAAATTGTATTCAAGGGTGGTGATATTTTTGTGGGTATGCGTCTTTTCGGAACTTACGAAATGATCGTAGGTGGTTGCAGGATGGAACGTTGTGTGAAAGAGCCGGAAGTCTTCTTTGTCTATCTTTTCTTGCTCACCCCATTCTCTGATGGCTTTATGAATAGCCATGTCCAGAGCACAGCCAGGAGAACCATAGAAAATGGTCTGATGTTTATACTTGAATTCCATTGGAATTACCGCTTTAGTGTCACGTGTGATTTTGAGTCTTCCCATTTTAGTATACTGTTTTTTTACCTCATTCTCAGCTCACAAAGATGTGAGCTGAGAACAAGTGTTGAGGTGAGTGTTAGAATTGAGTTGGATTAACCGAACTTCCATAGATACCGTCTTCGAGGACTCTTCCGGCAAGTCCTTCCCATTCACTTAACCAGTCACAATCAAGCCATTCTTGATCGAGGAGGCATAAGGCGCGGGATCGTAGTCTTAGTCATTATGACTATTGGAAAGTATTGTGTATCGGTGCCCCGATACCGGTTAATAATGTTCGCGAGTAGAGTGTGCTTGACAGCTCGTTTCGCTGTGCAAAGTTGCTGTTTTCTTTGTGAACCTAACTTGTCCATTTTAGTCCATATTGAAATTAAGTAAGAATTGTGGTATTTGAACTGGTTTGGACTAGATAGAGGGTGCAGAAACTTGCTGACTCTGGTGTTTGGGAGAGTGAAAGTAGCCAGAAAATGCACTTTGCAGTGAGAAGATGCAGAATAGTGTAGCAGAATTGCGAGCAATAGAGAACTCTTCCCAAGGAAGAAGTTTTAGTGCAAAACGCTAATCCACGGAGCGAAGTTAGTTTTTTTTCTAGAGACGGCAAAAGGGAAAGATAAAATCTTTACGACACTGCCGATTTTTTGTCTATTTTATCATCTTGGGCTGTAATGCCGTCGGATGAGCGTAGAGTCAACCGGCAAGTGCAAATTAGGCTATTCGTTTGAAGAACTCTGCTTTTGGTGTTTCAAACTTGAGTGTAATGTCTGTGTCTACTGCTGATTTTTTCTGTATGCTCGACATCTTTTTATCTGTGAGATCATCGAAATTGACTTACTGGGGAATATGCTGTCTGGTGAGTTTATCACTCGAATCTCGGATGAAGCCAAAAAAAACGCACGATACGAAAACGTACCGTGCGTAAAACCTTACATTATGTCTGATGTACAGATCATCGTGATCCGCTTGGGACTCGAACCCAAGACCCATACATTAAAAGTGTATTGCTCTACCAGCTGAGCTAGCGGATCTCCAACAATCGAGAACAAGATTAGATTTCCGTTTTACCGGATCTTGTCCCGTTTGCGATTGCAAAAGTACAACAAGTTTTTGTTTCCACCAAATTTTGCAGCGAGAAAATGCGTTTTTGCTCCAATTTGCGCTTTGCGTAGTTACTGTTCGCGTCTGCTTTCGGGGCAAAACGAGTGGGCACGGTGAGTGAATAGACCGAAAAATGGGATGGAAATTCCGCCCATGTGCTTGCACCGGGGGATGGCATGTAGCAATCGATCGGAGCGTCCCCGTTGCGGCGGAAACGAGACGAGAACAGGAGGGGCAACAGCACGCGACGATTGAGGACGGCACCACTCGCCGTGTCGGGGCTGCGAAAAAAAACCGCCGACTGATCGAGGCAGTCGGCGGAGAGCAGAGGATAAGATTGCAAGAGGGAGCGAAGGTGCCCCCACGGCGTCACATTTTGGGAGGGAGTGTGACGTTGAACATCGGGAAGTCGGGTTTGGTGTGTTCGCGATAGATGACATCCACCATTTTCTTCACGATGTCGGGGTGTGCAGCCGCCACGTCGTGGTCTTCGTGGAGGTCGTTGGCCAGGTCGTAGAGTCGGCATTTGCCGCGCTCGACCACCAATTTCCAATCGCCCATGCGGACACCGAGCATATCGGTTTCGTGGAATTCCCAGTAGAGGGCATCGTGGTGCTGTTGTGCCTCGTCGTTGCCGGTGAGGGTGGGATAAATGGAGATGCCGTCGTAGACGTCGCGCTCGTTGTGTTTGTAGGCCTGGGGGAAGTCGCGAATGCCGGCCACGTCGCAGAAGGTGGGCAGGAGATCATAGAAGGCAAACTGCAAGTCGGAGACTTCGCCGGCCTTGACCTTACCGGGCCAGCGCACGATGAAGGGGATGCGGATGCCGCCTTCGTGAGTGGAACGTTTGAGTCCCTTGAGGAGTCCGTCGCGGTTGAAGAAGGTGGGATCGGCTCCACCCTCCTCGTGAGGTCCGTTGTCGGAGGTGAAGATCACGATGGTGTTTTGGTCCAGGCCCTTCTCTTTGAGTTTGTCGAGAATCTGTCCGACGTAGGTGTCGAGTCGGGTGATCATGGCCGCAAACTGCGCATGGGCGATTTCGGTGCCGTGGTAGCGGTTGCCAAACTGGCCTGCGAACTTGTGCTCTTGGCAGAAATGGTTCTTGTAGGCGAGGAGGATGCTATCTTCGGGCTGTGCGAGTTCGGCGTGCGGGAGCGTGTAGGTGAAGATGCCGAGGAAGGGCTGCGCGCTGCTCTGCTTGTCGAGCCATTCCATCGCCTTGTTATGGATGAGGTCGGCGGAGTATTGCGGGCGCTGGGGGTAGTCGGCCTCTGTGGGCATGCCGTGCTTGATGTTTTCCTCGAGGACAACGCGGTGTGTCTTGGTGTCGCCTGCCGAACGGCTGAAGGCGTTGAGGAAGTTGGGATAATAAGCGTGGGCCTCGAACTGACAGATGTAGCCAAAGTATTCGTCGATGCCGCGCTTGTCGGGCGTGGAGACGGACGATTCGTAGCCTCCGGCCCATTTGCCGAACATGCCGGTGGTGTAGCCGTTGGCTTTGAGGATTTCGGGCAGAATCTTGTGGTTCACGTCATAGGGTTCCTGTCCGGCCCATCCGTCTTGAAAGTCGGCATTCTTGCCGTAGAGATTGGGCACGCTCTTGTCGCGCCAATATTCTTTGTTGCCACGCACGTGGGTGTGTCCGCTGTGCTGTCCGGTCATGAGCGTGGCGCGCGAAGGTGCGGAAACAGGGCTACCGGCATAGGCTTGCGTGAAACGCATGCCTTCGGCAGCCATGCGGTCGATGCGCGGGGTGGAAATGTATTGCTGTCCGTAGCAACCGAGATCGCCGTAGCCCATGTCGTCACACATGATGTAGATGATGTTGGGGCGCTGCTGCGCATGGGCGGAGAAGGCGGCAAGGGCACTGAGTCCGAGGAGGGTGTAGGTTTTATTCATGATATGCGGTGAATGCTTAGGGGCGTTGGAGAATGGTGGGGTTGCCGTTATGGATATAGAGTCCGGTGGCGGCGGGTTGCGTCACTCGGCGACCGGCAAGATCGAAGGTGGCGGCGGTGCGCGGCGCAACTCTCACTGCGGAAACGGCGGTGGGTTCGACCACGTTCAGCACGCCATCGAAGACAAGGCCCGCTGTTTCGTCGTCGGCATCGGTGAGGCCGTTGAGCGTGATGCGCAAGCGCATGCGGCTGCTGCCCAACGGTGCGTCTTTGGGCACGACAAAGGTGCTTTGCATCGCGGTGGAAAGGTTGAGCGGGCGAACGACTTCGAAGATGCCGTCGTGATCCCAGTCGAAATAGAGGAAGGCTGCGGCACCGGCTGCGGGCAGGCGATTGAGTTTGGCCTCGAGTGCGACGGTGTCGCCGCGAGTAACTGCGGCACGGCTGCGGGTGAAGAGCGTGTAGCCCTGCGCTCCACCGTTTTGTGCATCGAATTTCAACGGCTGGCCGGTTTTGTCGTCGATGACCCGGAGACTGAGCAAGCGCGTGGCGTCGGAGGCCACACAAGGCAGGTCATAGATTTGCAAACGGCGTGCGAGTGCAGAACGAAGCACACGGAATCGGAAGTCGCTGTAGCCATCGATGGTGAGCGCTCCTGCGGCATTGACCAAACGATAGGCGCCGTTCGCTCCTTCCTCGACGGTGTAAGTCGCGCCGGCGTTGAGCGTACGGCCGTCGGCAGCGTGCACCATGTGGTAGCCTGCGGCCCCCTGCCGTTCGAAGTACCACGCATCGGCATCCACTTTGGTGCTTTCGTCCCAAACGAGCCGGCCGTCGGCTTGCTGTCGGAGGGTTTTGCCGTCGGCATTGACCACGGCGTAAGGCGCTTGGCTGCCCAGACTGAAGGGGCGCAGCTCATAGCGGTCGTCGGTGGCTTCGAGCCACCAGTAGGAGCCGACGTTGTTGTTGCCGGCCGGCCAGGTGATGACGTTCGACGAGGCGCCGTCTTTGTTCAATCCGCGCGGACTGAGTGCAGGTTTGTCGAAGTTGTCGCAGTCGGTGGAGGAGAAATACCACGCTCCCGCAGCTTTGGCCTGCGGGTTGCGCGCCACGTGATAGGGTGTGGGTGTGGGTGTGGTGCGAATGCGCGAAGCGCCGCCGGGCGTGAGGTTGCACGAGGCGATGTAGTGCTTGGAGGCAGTGTTGCGCACGTAGTACGTGTCGGGCTGTCCGGACACGGGGGTGAAGGTCCAGAACTGTTTCAGCGCGTTGTTGCGTTCGCTGACCACGAGGGCGCCTTCGTCGTTTTCGGTGATGAAGAGGGCGCGGTTGTTGTGCCAAGCGATGCGATAGACTTTGTCGGGCGCGGGGTTGGCGGCCTGCGCAAAGAGTCGGCCTGCTCCGGTGGGGAGACCCAGCAGGCAGAGGAGCAAGGCGAATAGGCGGAGCGAAAAATGTTTCATATATACTAGTATTTGCGTATTCGAAGGTAGAAAGGGGCGAAGTGTGCGTTTAGAAGTGGTGTTTTTTGATGAACTCGTCGATGCTTGCCCGCCCTTTGTCGGTCGCACAGCCGCGGATGTACACGAGCAGGACATTGAAAATGAAATCGAGCACACTGAAATCGGCAAACTGACCGGACTCGCCCACTCCGTCTACGAGGTAGAGCAATCCATGTGTGGTCTGTTCGAAATGAATGTCGGGACGGATGGTGCCCTGCGCGCATCCCAATTGCAGGATTTTGCGGAACTTGTCGATCAAGTCCTCATGGCAAACTGCTAGGAAGGTTCGGACGGAGGCGTATCGGCAGATATCTTTGGCGTAGTCCGGGTGGAGATTCCGAAGATCTATGAGCTTACATTCGATGTTGCGAAAGAGGCGTTCGAGCGCATCGGTGGTGTCAGTCTCGATTTCGAGGCGTCGACGTTGATCGGCTTCAATTCCTGCTTTCACACAAGCCAAAACCAATTCTTCTTTCCCACGAAACATTTGATAGAGGGTGCGTTTCGAGATGCGAAGTGCACCGGCAATGTCGTCCATGGTCACCTCTCTCACCCCCTTCGACTGGAAAAGTTGGGTGGCGCAGTCAATCACCTTGATGCGCCGGCGTTCGTTGCGTTGTTCGTGAAGTTCAGTATCCATACTGTTGTCGTTGAGCGTACACTCCCGGCCGGAATCGCTGCCGGAAGCTGCGTTTTAAGAGAGCGTATTCACGGCGAATTTACAACATTTTTCGGACAGAATGCCATTTCGACCTTTATTTTTAGGTCGAAAGTGTTTTTTCAAAAGCTGCACGGCATAAGGTGGAAGCAGGAGGCGCGGTAGCCAATGCGCCGACGGGAGAAACGACAACGACCGCCTTCAGAAAAGGCGGTCGAGGTGGAGTGTCATGCCGACGGAAAGGTTGAGCCCATCGGTGAGCGGCGCATTATAATAATAGATATGCGGGCGATAGTTGAGCAAATTGTCGGCCGTGAGTTGGAGTCGCACCGCACTGCCGATTTGCTGTGTGAGGGTAAGGCGCAAAATCACATAGGCCGGATAGCGAAGGGTGCGGGATGCTCCGGTCACGGTGTTGTATTCGGTGCCGGAAAGCGACGAAAGGAACCGTCCGCTCAACTGCATCCCTACGGCATAGTCGGGCGAGTAGCGCCGGTCGTAGGCCAGACGGGCAGTGGCGCTGTGCGGCCGCGAAGGCATGTAGGGGGTGAGTGTACTGCCGGTCGGCGTTTGTTCGTGAGTGAAGGCGTATTGCAGCATGCCGCTCAGGGTGCCACCTGCCACACGCCGACGGTGGTTGACGCCCAACTGAGCACTCCACACCGCGAGACGGGGCACATTGACATAGTCCACGAAGGGAAGTCCCGACACGGCGTCGCGTTCGGCAGTGGGTTCGGCCGTCGTGATGCGGTCGTGCACGGCATTGTAGCTCACACTTCCCGACAATTCTGTGCCGTCGCGTGTCCAGTCGGCCGAAAGTTGCCAGTTGTGGCTCACCTCCGGGCGCAAATGCTCGTGTCCGCGGATGATGAAGATGTCGTTGAGGAAGAAATTCATGTATTTCTCCTTGAGCGTGGGCGCTCGGAAACCTTGTCCGTAGGAGGCGCGAAGGGTAAATGCGCCGTTGCGGTAGCGGGCGGTGAGTTTGGTGGTGGGACGTCCGTGATGGCCCGCGCTGAAATAATCGTAGCGCGCTGTGGCCACGGCTTCCCAGTGGGCACCGAGACGGGCATCGGCCTGAAAATAGGCGTCGGCCATGATTTGGCGGTGCGATCGACCGCGAAACTGGTAGCTGAGCAGGTAGTCGCGACCGAAATCGGCACCGACCGTCAGTTCCAATTGCCGGCCGGCATCCCACAATGTCAGCGGGGCGGCGGAAAACAGGGCGCGCAGGGTGTGCTGCACGTTGCTATAATCGCGCACGTCGAGGCCGGTGGTGGGATAGTAGTCGCTTTTGTCGTACTGGTCGAAACGATAGGCCAACTCCCCGCGCGCTCCTTCGTCGCCGTTCCATTCGGCCTTGGCGCCTCCGGTGAAATCGCGATAACGGTTGCGCTCGCCGGGATCGAAATCGCGCTGGCGGAAATAATAGCCCACGTTGCCGGTGAGCGTCCAGCGGTCGTCGGGGCAAAAGACCAGGCGTTCGCGAGCTTGAAAACTGTGTCCGGCGGGGACGCGGTTGAGCGAGTATTTGGTATAGCGGCTCACATCGGCGGGATTGTGCAAGCGATATTCGTCGACTGCGGTGCGACTGAGGGCGAAAAGTTGGGTGAAACGTCGGCGGCCGGTGGCGAAGAAGAGGTTTTGTCGCGAGTCGTCGTGGCGGCCGTTGCGCATTTCCCATCGGAGTTCGTAGGGTCGCGAAATTTGTTGGCGCGTGATGATGTTGATCACCCCGCCGGCGGCATTACTGCCGTAGAGCGCAGAAGCGGCTCCGCGAATGATTTCGATGCGTTCGACATCGGCCAAATTGATGCGCTCGAAATCGACATTGTCCATCGTTTCGCCGGCCAGGCGCTCGCCATTGACCAGGAAGAGCACGCCCTGTCCGGAAAATCCGCTCAAATTGAAATTCACATTGCCACTCAAAGCTTGGGTGAATTCGAGACCGGGCAATTCGTGCGTGAGTACATCCTGCACGTTGTTGGCGTCGGCGCGGCGAATGTCCTCAGCCGTGATCACGCGGGTCTGCACCGGACTGCCTGCCACGGTGCGTGGCGTGCGCGTGCCCGTCACCACGGCCGTATTGAGCAGCGTATCGGTGCGCCAACCCTCGGGCGACGCAAGCCGTTGCGCCGCAGCCGAGAGCGAGGTGCCGAGGCCACAGAGCAAAAGCGGGAGATACAGCGGGCGGAAGACAGTCATGAACGAGCAGAAGCGTGGGCCGGAGCCCATTGAGGGGAGGGTTTGCTAATAAGGATAGATGTAATCGAGGGTGACGAAGCCTTTGGCGCCGGCGGCATTCATGTAATTGCGGAAAAGCAGCGCGGCGTGCGTGCCGTCGGCCATCCGGAGCAGGTAAACACGGCCACTCATCGCATAGGTGGGGGGCGGATTGCTCACGTTCATGTCCATCCATCGGCTCAACACCTCGTTGGTGCGCGCATTTCTGTATCCGATATAATAATTGTAGATGCCGGTCAGATCTTCGTAACAGCGGTGTTCACTCCACGTGTCGGCGACAAAGGCCGAGCGCAAGAGGGCTGTGCGGTCGGCGCCCTCGCGAGGAAGATCTTCGAGGCGGGTGAATGGGGTTTCGAAAGCTGCGCCGCTGTGGGTGCCGACGTCGTAATGGTGGAGCACCAAATCCCATTCGGCGGGCGCGGCGATGGAATCGGTTTTGAGCAATTCGCGGAAATGAAAAGTCGAGGGCAGCTCCACCTGGTGATAGCTCACGCCCGATCGGCCGTCCCACGCGCCGGTGAGGGTGGAAGGGGCCACGGTGCGCTCGGTCCGGCGGCGATGTAGATCCACATAGACCCAATCTTTGTAGCTCACCACGTCGACATACAGCCGTTCGATCCGCCTTTCGCCATCGTGCGTGGTGAAACCTTCATGCGCAGCGCCGAGGGTCGACGGGTGGTCGTAGATTCCGCTCAAGATTCCCTCGCATGCCGACACTCCGAAAAGGAGCATCGGCAGGCAAAGGAGGGAGAGAAGGCGACGCCGGGCGCTCATTGGCGCTTACCGTCGTAGGTGAACGAAAGCGGGAAGGGCATAGAGCCGGGTTTGAACGTGACGTTGAGGTGCAAAACACCGTCTTTGAGCGTTCCTTCCACCTTACTTTCGTTGGCCGTGTATTCTTTGAATTGGGCCGACTGGCGCGGGGCATTGCCCATACCGAGGCGCATGAGCGTGGTGAACTGCGGCGTACCGGTGAAGGTGAAGCTGCCATCGGCCTCTTTCTTGGCACGTACGCCTTTGACGGTAAACGCTTGTACGTCGGCACCGTTGAGCGGTGCGCCCTGCGCTTGGACATCGACACTCGCCGCGCCGAACTTCAGTTGAACCGTTTCGGGCGTTTCGGGCGAAACGATGACATTGGTAGACGGTACCTCCGCGTGGAAAGCGGGTCCGTTCTTGATTTCCATCGTCAGCTTCGTGTTGAAGCTTCCGGAAGCCTCCACAGTGACGAGTTTTTCTTCTTTCTCACCGTCTTCGCAGGCGGTCATCACGGGCAACGTACCCAACAGAGCGAGGGCAAATACGCCGGCCGTGAGCAAGGAATTGAATTTCATAAGCGTAAAACTATAGCATTCTTACTGCAAAAGTACGCGCTTCGCGAGGTTTCCACAATACCATAAAATGAGGATTTTGCGCCGTTCGGTGCGAACTGCTGCAGTGGGGTGAAACAAAAAAGCGATGATTCACGAGAATCATCGCTTGAAATTGTTGGGGTACCCGGACTCGAACCAGGAAAGACAGGACCAGAATCTGTAGTGTTGCCAATTACACCATACCCCAATCTCGGGATCTTCAAGATGCCCTCTCGAAGACGATGCAAAAGTACGCACTCTCATTGGAACAGCCAAATAATTCCGCGTTTTTTTCGCGCAAAATTTCATTTTGACGGGCGTACACTTTCTTCTGCCCGTGCGGCGCGCATCCATGCTCGGCGCGCACTGCGTATTTCACCTCCGGCGCTGGCATCGAAGTAGAGCAAGCTGCCACACAGCTCACGCGACAAAGCACCATCTCCTCCCACTTCGTGCTCACCCAATGGGCGAGGTCGCCTTTCTCATTCCCGAAAAGCAAAACAGCGACGGCATCTGCTTCGGATGTCGTCGCTGTTTTGAAGATCAATTGCCCTTGCGGCCGAAAATAGAGAAGTGCACATACCGCTTCGGATGGGACTTCAAGTCGATGAGTAGCGAATCGGCGCTCGTGGCCGTGCGGTTCAGGCGGTCGTAGAGCTCACGATCGGAAAGGAAAGCACCGAGGTTGTTGTCGCGCGAGTTGAGTTTCTGATTCAAGTCGCCCACCACGGTGTTCAGCTGTCCGGAAAGCTGTTGTGCACTGGTGAGTGTCGCATTCACGCGGTCCATCGTTTGCTGCACATCCACCCTGGCCAGATTGCCGGAAAGGCGTTCGGCGTTCGCACCGGTGCGATTCAGGTGCGCCATCAGCTGCGGAACGTCACGTGCCATGAGCCGATCGAGTTGCGCAGTGGTGGTTTTCAGATTCTCACTGATGGCCGCGGCGTTCGTCAGCGTCTTTTGCAGCGCAGGATCGCCGGAGAGGCGGTTGAGGTTGGTGAGAATGCTGTCCAACTTGGGCAACATGCGCTGCACGTCGGGCATCATCTTTCCGGCATCGCCCATCAACGTGGCGGCTGCCGCGCCGCTGATGGTGTCAAAAGGCGCGATGTGGTCCGTGGGGTTCGGGCCCAAGAGCAGGTTCATCGTCACTCCGCCCATCAACGCTTCGACCAATTCGCCGCGTGTGCCGCGGGGCACAGACATATTCTCGTTCAACTCGACGCGCACCACGACCCCGTTGTTGTTGTCATAGTTGTATTCGATGTCGCGCACCGTGCCCACGGGGTAACCGTTGGCGAACACCTTGCTCGAGACCGTCAATCCCTTCGCATCCGCGAAACGGACATAATAAGAATTGCTCGACTTGAACACGTTGATGCCCTTGAGGAAATTGATACCCAAGAAGAGGAGTACTCCGGCCGCGATGGCAGTGAGGGCAATTTTAATCTCGTTGGAGATTTTCATGAGGGAATAGTTTTGCGTTTATGTGTAGTCAGGAGTTAGCATGCAATTTTCAGTGCATGGCGGCGAAATATCGCGACGCCCTACTTGGCTTGCGATTGTCGAATGGCCGCTTGCAGATCATCGACGCGCTTATCGCCGTCGAAAGCCACGATGAAAGCGTTGGGAAATTGCGGGGTGACCTTCTTGAGAGTCTTCTTTATTTCGGCATAGTCGTGCGAACTGCCGTAAGTGTAGCGGTAGAGCGGGCCGATGTGGTAGAAACTCACGGGCGACAAGCCCTTCAGCCGCGCATCGTTGGGCGCCAGCTGTTTGTCCGAGGTGAAAAGCTGCACTTTGAAGGTGATGCGCGAAGCCGTTGCGGCCGAAGCGGGCACAGTTTTTCCCTTCTTCGTCGGTTTGGCCTCGGGCGTTGCAGACTGCACCTCGGGCTTTGTACCCTTGGTGTCCGCCTTGCCCGATTTCGTCTCCGCTTTGTTATCCTTTTGCGGCGTCTTGTCGGTTTTCTTCTCAGCTTTCGGTGCCTCATTGTCACGGCTGTGCGCTCGCGGCTCCGCCTTTTTCTCGTCCGTCCCTTTCTCCTGCGCCTTCTTCGCTTCCTTCGTTTTGGTCTGCGCGGAGGCGATGGATTTGGCGGCGGAGGCCATCGGCGGTTCGGCGCGGTGCGACTGCGCACTCTTGGGTTTCGTCGAAGCAGCATCGGGCACCGCAGGTCCGCGAGTGGGCGAAGGCGCCGGAGCGGGCGCAGCTTTGTGCGACGGGGTCGGGGTGGTTTTCACCTCGATGGGCACCACCACTTTCTCGGTCGGCGGTTCAGCGGGGCGCACGGGAGCCTGCGCTGCGGCCAACGCATCGGCGGCTGCACGGCGCGCCACATCCGAAGGAATCACCACGATGGTCAGCGGTTTTTCGTTCACCGGCGATTGCATTTGCGCAGCCGTCTCTCGGGCGCCTCCATCTGTTGCGAGCACCGTCACAATTTCCGTGGTGCTCCCGGCGGCGCTACGCTCACGCGCCGTATCTATGCGGTGAAGCCCCGCATCGGTGGCAGTGGCGGTGCGACCGTTCGGGGCTGTGGTGGTGGCATTTTTGGTGGGATGCGCCGGAGGCACGGCATCGGCCAAGAGCGGGATGACATGCTCTTCGGCCTTCGTTGTCGGCTTGGGTCGATCTGCTGCCGGGCGAACGGCAGCGGTTTCACGCGAAATGGGGGGCGATGGAACAACCGGCACCGTCGGCGGTTGCCGGTTCGGCGAGGGATTCATCACCGGGCGCTTGCCGGCACCAAAAGGGCGCGTGGTGATCGGCACAACACGTGCCTCTGCCGTTGTTGCGGCAAATTCTCCATCAGAAGTCGGCACACGCACCGGCGCGACATCATTCACTTCGTCGCGCACAGCCGCCATCTGCCGATCCGTGGCGTGCGATTCGTCCGCTTCTACGGGATCGTTCGCGGCATAAGCCCGTCGACGATAGGCACGGAAGCCTTGATAGAGCGCGCGAGCCAGCTTTTGCACCCCTTCCTTCGAATTGAGGAAGCGCTCTTCTTCGGGGTTCGAGATGAAACCCACCTCCGTGAGCACCGAAGGCATCGCAGTGGCGCGGAGCACCAGGAAACCGGCCTGGTGCACCCCCTTGTTTTTGCGTCCCTGATCGCCATAAGCCGATTGAATGTGGCGTGCAAACTCCACACTCTGCTTCATATTGCGATCCTGCATGAACTCAAAGATGATGTAACTCTCCGACTTGTTGGGATCGAAGTTTTTGTAAACCGTGCGATAATTGGCTTCTTGCGTGATCACACTGTTCTCTCGCTTGGCCACAGCGAGGTTTTCCTTGCCGGAGTGCATGCCGACGGTGTACGTCTCCGTACCGGTCGGCGCCGTCACGCCGGGGGGCATGGAATTGGTGTGGATCGACACAAAAAGATTGGCTTTGTTGCGATTGGCGATATCGGCACGTCCCTGAAGTGTGACGAACACATCGCTTTTGCGCGTGTAAATCACCTTCACGTCGGAGCAGTTGTTTTCCACCAGGCGCCCGAAGGCCAGTGCAACATTGAGGTTGATGTTTTTTTCTTTCGATATTTTACCCGACGCCCCGTTGTCCTTCCCGCCGTGTCCGGCGTCGATGACGAGAACAAAGCGCGAACCTCCGCCCTTCGGCGCTGCGGAAGCGGCAATGCCGAAGGCAAAACTCAGCAGAATGACGAGCATCAAACGCAGAGTGGCAAATCTCAGAGTGTGGACAGCCATGACGGGTAGTTCTTTCGAAGTTAAAAAGGCCGCATTTCCGACGGCACGATGACAGACGAGCTGTTTCTAAAGCAAAAGTACGACAATCTCAGCAATAAAGCGAAGCCTGCGCTTGCTTATTTGTGCAAACCGACGATAAATACCCGTTAATCGCCCCTTTTGGCCCGTCAGGCGCGAATTAACACGCGTTTTTTCGCACCGACTGCGGTAAAAAGCCACGTTCCTGGCCGACTCGTCCTCCGCTCCCCTCGCACCGGGCACACCGAGCGGTAGGGAAGCCGCGACGCACGGGCGCTTCGACACAGGTGAGCGGCAGGCCTATATATAAGATCGCGCGTACGCGCGCGATCACTATAATAGCGAACTAAATTCTCGTCGCACGGCCTCACGCTTTCCGTCGGCGGTCGGTCACTCCGGCGCAGTCAAGCGTCGGCCCCGCGACGTTCGCGCACCAGTGCCGCAGCGCGTTCCAACGCAATGCTGATGTGCGGACAAATGTTCTCTTCGCCGATGAGTGCCGGGAAACCGGTGCCCTCCAACACGCGGCGCACCTCGGGCCGCACGCCCGAAAGCACAATGCGCGTGCCGTCGCGCCGACTCATTCGGCAGAGCGATTCGAGATTGTGCACACCCGTGGAATCGATAAAGGGCACTTTGCGCATGCGAATGACGCGAATGGCCGGATGGTCTTGCATCTCGGCCGTCATTTCCTCGAAACAGTTGGCGATACCGAAGAAAAACGGTCCGTTGATCTCGTAAACCTCCACCCCGTCGGGGATGGCGAGGGCCTCCTCGTGCAACTCGATGTCGCTCTCGGGATCGGCATTCGGATCGATTTCGCGGGTGAGGATGGAAAGATGGGTGGCTTCGGCCATGCGCCGCATGAAGAGCAGGCAAGCCATGATGAGTCCCACTTCGATGGCCACAGTGAGGTCGAACACCACCGTGAGCACAAAGGTGATGAGCAGCACCGTGACGTCGCTCTTGGGGTGATGGGTGAGTTCGGCGAAGGTGCGCCACTGACTCATGTTGTAACTCACCACAACGAGCACGCCGGCCAGACAGGCCATGGGGATGTAGGCGGCCAAAGGCATGGCCACGAGGAAAATAAGGAGGAGAACGGCCGCGTGCACCAGACCGGCCAGGCACGTGCGGCCGCCGTTGTTGATATTGGTCATGGTGCGCGCGATGGCGCCCGTGGCGGGAATGCCGCCGAACAGGGGCGAGACGATGTTGGCCAGCCCTTGTCCCACCAATTCCTGGTTGGAGTCGTGGCGATCGCCCGTCACGCCGTCGGCGACGGTGGCGGAAAGCAGACTCTCAATGGCGCCGAGCACCGCAATGACCAAGGCAGTGGGCAACAAGGTACCAAAGGTCGAGAAGGTGAAACTGCCGTCGGGGGCGGTGAACAGGCCGTGCCAATCGAGATCCCAGGCGGTGACGGGGGGAAGCGAGGCGGTGATGCGCCCGAAACGGTCGCCGATGGTGGGAATGTGCGTGAGCCCTTGCGCATTGGTCAGGGCCACAACAATCGTGGTCACGACGATGGCCACCAACGAACCGGGCACCCGTTTGGCCACCTTCTGCGTGCCGACAATGAGAAGCACCGTGGCGACGGCAACCGCCAGCACGGCCCAATCCACCGTGGCGATGTGTCGGAAATAGCACACCCATTTGTCGACAAAGCCCGCGGGGACGGCGCCCGCAATGTGCAGTCCCAAAAAGTCTTTGACCTGCGTGGTGAAGATGGTAAGGGCGATGCCCGAGGTGAAACCCACCACGATGGGATAGGGAATGAACTTGATCACGCTGCCCAAGCGGAACACCCCGAGCAGCACCAGGAAGATGCCGGCCATGATCGTGGCCACCAGCAGTCCCGACAGGCCGAAACGCTCCACCACCCCGTAGATGATGACGATGAAAGCGCCGGTGGGTCCGCCGATTTGCACGCGACTTCCGCCCAAAGCCGAGATGACTACGCCGGCCACAATGGCGGTGAGAATCCCCACGCCGGGGCCGATGGTGTGCTGCACATCCCCACCGGGCGAGGCGGCGATGGCGAACGCGATGGCCAGCGGGAGGGCAACAATGCCGACCACCAGCCCGGACAACAGATCGGCCGAGAGGTCGGAACGACGATAGTGACGAAGGTCGTGCAGAATGCGAGGACGAAAACGAAACGTGTGCATGCAAAGGGAATTGGCGCGTAGGGAAAGCCTATGCGAACGAAAGAATGGAAATGCAAATTTACGCATTTCTCACAACGTCGGCAAACAAATCAGAACATCGCCTGCGTTTATCTCTCGAGATGCGCCCGACGAAAGCGTAAATAGCCCGGGTCTCGCCCACCGCTCCACCCCTTTGCCCCGCATCGGCGACGGCACAAAAACCAAACGCCTCCACTGCCGAACGAATCGGGGGTGGAGGCGCTTGGCCTTCGGCGCGAAGGCAAGAGGACGCGCCGTCAAATCAAGGTGATGCCCATTTCAGCACAGGCTCGACGCATGTCGTCGGGCCAAATGGAGGCTTGGATCTCACCGATATGCGCTTTTTGCAGGTAATACATGCAGAGGCGACTTTGCCCGATGCCACCGCCCACACTCAGGGGGAGCGAGCCTTCGAGCAGACGCTTGTGGAAATAGAGCTCTCGACGCGCTTCCTGTCCGCTTTCGCGCAACTGCCGTTCCAAGGCTTCGCGATCGACGCGGATGCCCATCGACGAGAGTTCGAAAGCGCGACCGAGCACGTGATTCCACACCAGCAAATCGCCGTTCAAACCGGGCAGACCGAGCGACGAGGGCGTGGAATAGTCGTCGTAGTCGGGGGCACGCAAATCGTGCGGCTCACCGTCGCCGAGCGGACCGCCGATGCCGATGATGAACACGGCGCCCTTCTCGCGCACGATGGCGTCTTCACGCTCCTTGGGTGTGAGCGTGGGATAGAGTTGGCGCAACGTTTCGGCATGGATGAAGGTGATCTCTTCGGGCAACTGCGGCTGCAACTGCGGGAAACGCTCGCACACCAGATATTCGGTGCGCTGCATGGCGGCATAGATCGAACGAACCACATCTTGGAGGAATTCCACGGTGCGATCTTCGGGGCGAATCACGCGCTCCCAGTCCCATTGGTCGACATAGAGCGAATGCAAGTTGCCCAACTCCTCGTCAGCGCGAATGGCGTTCATGTCGGTGTAAATGCCGTAGCCGGGTTGCACATCGTATTCGGCGAGGGTGAGACGCTTCCACTTGGCCAACGAGTGGACCACTTCGGCCCGGGCGTCGCCCAAATCCTTGATGGGGAAATTCACAGCGCGCTCTTTGCCGCTGAGGTCGTCGTTGATGCCCAAACCGCGCAACACAAACAGCGGAGCCGTGACACGACGGAGGCGAAGCGCGGTGGAAAGGTTATCGGCAAAGAATTCTTTGATGACTTTAATGCCTTGCTCGGTGGCGTTCATGTCGAGCAACGGACGATAGTGACGAAGGGGAATGAGATAACTCATGAGAGAGGGAGAATAAATAGGGCGAAGGGCGTGACTGGCAACGAGCAAATAATAGACAATCGACACATTGCAAGTCCAACTTCGCGCAATCTGCTTTCAAATCGACTGCAAATGTAATCATTTTGCACATTACCCGTGCATCATTCTCAATATTTTTTTACTCCAACCGGTATTTTCCCTTACGCTTGAGCACTTTTCGGTCGTCCATTCCCCGTTTTTCCGATGGTGTGCTTGGCATTGCCTCACACTCTCCTCCCCCGCAAACAAATGAGCCCCGCCCCGCGCGTTACGGCCCTGAAAACAGCCGGCTATGGGCGAAGAGGTGTAGAACGTGCGCAACTACCAAACATAATCTCCTTTGCTTCAAACAAAACACGGGAGCTATGCGCGAAAAACCTCCGCCTTTTTGATAAAACACGGGGGCTTTCGAAATCAGGTAGGGGGATAATACATAAAATGGTTGATTATCAGAAGGAATATTGGATTGTAAGAACACAAATCACGAACAACTCATATTATATCCTGAACTAATGAATTTTATCTGCTTTATTCTATCTATCTACATCCAATTAAATCCACTTATTTATCTGTTTTCCAATGAATCAATTGATTGTATCAAATGAATCATCTACTTTTTCAGCTATATAATACTTAAATACAGGCATTTGTCTTTGTTCTAATAGAATTTAGTTCAGCATTAACTCACACAATAGATGATATTCAGCACTTTGAATAGCAGACAAAGTTTGAGGAACGACTATGAAATTGCTAATATGTGCACTCGGAGAGACAAATCTGCCCTACTATCTAACATAATTCGCCTCTCGCAGATGCACAACGCATCGCGTTGAAGGGCATTCGCGGCATGCGTTACCATATTGCTGAGGAAGAAATAATTAGACTCTCGCACTTCCTGCGGATGCTCTGGAGACGACACCCCATTCTCTCGATGCATGCGAGCAGAGCAGGGACACGCCGAAGAAGAACGGGCCGAGGCATTCAGCTCCGATGCAACGCATTGCCACTCCTCTCCCCCACGCTCCCCCACCCTGCGGAGGAGACAAAAAAACGTGGGAGAGCGATGAAGCTCTCCCACGTCGATGGGATGAATGAAGCGGGAGCCCTGCGACGGGCAGCTCCTTATTTCAGCCGTTCGCAAGCGGCTTTGATGCGGCGCATCGCCTCAACGATGTTCTCATCGCTCGTGGCATAGCTCATGCGGAAGCACTCGGGGCTGCCAAAGGAGTCACCTCCCACGCAAGCCACGTGGGCCGTGTTGAGCAAATAGAGGGCAAAATCGGTAGAGGTGTGGATGGTGGTCTCGCCGTCGGACTTTCCGAAGTAAGCTGAGCACTTGGGGAAGAGATAGAAGGCGCCTTCGGGATCGTTGACCTCGAAACCGGGGATTTCGCGGGCAAGTTGCACAATGAGGTTCTTGCGGCGCTCGAAGGCCTTGCGCATTTCTTCCACCGGCTCTTGCGGGCCGTTGAACGCGGCGACCGAGGCCTTTTGCGAAATGGAACCGGCACCCGAGGTGTATTGGCCCTGCAACTTGGAAACGGCCTTGGCGAGTTCGAGCGGAGCAGCCACGAAACCGATGCGCCACCCCGTCATGGCGTAGGCTTTCGACACGCCGTTGATCACGGCAACGCGGTCTTTCATGCCGGCGCACGTGGCGATCGAGGCATGTTGGCCGACATAGTTGATGTGCTCGTAGATTTCGTCGGCAATGACGAGCACTTGCGGGTGGCGACGGAGCACTTCGGCCAGTCCTTCCATTTCTTCGGCGCTATAGACGGAACCGGTGGGGTTGGAGGGGCTGCAAAGGATGAGAGCACGGGTGCGGGGGGTGATGGCGGCCTCGAGTTGTGCGGGCGTGATCTTGAAATTTTGCTCGATCTTGGCTTCCACAAACACGGGGGTGCCGTCGGCCAGGCGCACCATGTCGGGGTAGCTCACCCAATAGGGGGCGGGGATGATGACTTCATCGCCTTCGCCGACCACAGAAAGGAGCACGTTGCAAACCGCTTGCTTGGCTCCGTTGCCCACTACGATTTGTGCGGGCGTATATTCGAGGTGGTTCTCACGAAGCAGCTTGCCGCAGATGGCTTCGCGCAGGTCGAGATAGCCGGGCACGGGGCTATAGCGCGACCAGTTGTCGTCGATGGCTTGTTTAGCCGCGGCTTTGATGTGATCGGGGGTGTTGAAATCCGGTTCTCCGACGCTGAGATTGATAATGTCGACGCCTTGTGCTTTGAGTTCGGCACTCTTTTGCGACATGGCCAGGGTGGCGGAGGGCGCAAGACGGTTGAGACGGGCGGAAAGTTGCATGATGCAGTGAAAAATTAAGGGAAGTGGGGGTAAAAAAATCGGCTCGCGAGGGTTCCGAAGGCGGAACCCTCCGAGCCGTTATGGGAACGAACGCGCGGAAGATTAGCGGCGACGTCCGAAGAAACGCAGGAGGTAGAGGAAAAGATTGACGAAGTCGAGATAGAGCGTGAGACTACCGAGCAGAGAGATGCGGAGTCCCATTTCATTGTCGGCGCCGCCCACAGAAAGGAGGAGGTTCTTGATCTTTTGCGTGTCGTAAGCCGTCAAACCGGTGAAGATAATCACGCCTAAGTAGTTGCAAATCGACATCAACATGTCGTTCTTGAAGAACCAATTCGCCACCGAAGCAATGATCAATCCGATGAGGGCCATGTAAAAGATGCGGCCAAACGTCGACAAATCACGCTTGATGAACAGCCCGACGAGCCCCATCGCGGCAAAGACGCCGGCGGTGATGAAGAAGGTCTGGGCTATGGACGAAGCGGTGTAGACCAAGAAGATAAAAGAGAACGTTACACCGTTGAGCAGGGCGTAGATGGCAAACAGAACGCCCGCTGTGGTGACGGAAAGCGACATGATCCGCGCGGAAATGAACCACACGAGACCCAATTCGGCCAACAAAAGTCCCCAGAAGACGAGACTGTTTGAGGCGATGCTGTAGACCATCTGCGGTTGCGTGGCGACTGCCATGGCGGTAAGCCCGGTAATAGCGAGCGCCAACGTCATCCACAGATAAACATTCTTCATCACTGCGAAGAAAGATACGCCGGTTGTGCCCTGTGGCACGATGTGATCGGCATTGTACTGTTGAGGATCGTACATAAGGTAGGGTATTTAGGTAAAACTTATCCGAACTGGAAGTCCACTTCTCCCTGGAAAAAGGAGAGAAGCGGTGCGCAGATCAATAAGACCTCGCTGAAGTTTCGGGAAATCGCACGGATTGGAACGGAAGCCTCGCATCCAATCGACGGAAGTGACGGGCGGATGCCGAAAAAGTCACGCGCAAAACGAGCGAACTCACGCGAAAGCCCGATTAAAAGGCGCGCCAAGGCGACGGAAGTGACGGGCGGATGCCGAAAAGTCGCGCGCAAAGCGAGCGAACTCACGCGCAGGCCTTACTAAAAGGCGCGCCAACGCGACGGAAGTAGCGGGCGGATGCCGAAAAGTCGCACGCAAAACGAGTGAACTCCCACGAAAGCCCGATTAAAAGGGCGCCAAGGCGACGGAAGCGGCGTGCGAAATTATTTTTTCAGGTGCAATGCGTGGTGCATACGCTCTTGTTTGGTGAGCAGGTAGCGGCGATTGTACTCATTGGGGGTGATTTCCATGGGCACATTCTCGACAATTTCGAGTCCGTAAGCCTCCAAACCGACGCGCTTCACGGGGTTGTTCGTGATGAGTCGCATCTTCGTGACGCCGAGTGCGCGCAAAATTTGTGCGCCCACGCCATAATCGCGCTCATCGGGGTCGTATCCGAGATGAACGTTGGCATCTACGGTGTCGAGTCCCTGTTCTTGGAGTTTATAAGCCGCGATTTTGGCCATGAGTCCGATGCCGCGTCCCTCTTGATTGAGGTAAAGCACGACGCCTTTCCCTTCTTTGTCGATCAGCTCCATCGATTTGTGGAGTTGTTCCCCGCAATCGCAGCGGCGGCTCCCGAAAATGTCGCCCGTCACGCAACTACTGTGCACGCGCACCAAGATGGGTTCGCCCGGCTCCCACGTTCCTTTGAAGAGCGCCGCGTGTTCGAGACCGTTGCTCTTTTGTTTGAACGGAATAAAGCGGAAATTGCCGTAATCCGTAGGCATTTTGACTTCCTCCCCGCGTTCCACGAGGCTTTCCTCCTTCAAACGGTAGGCAATCAGGTCTTTGATGGTGATAATCCGCAATCCTTCTCGCGCGGCAAACTCTTTTAGTTGCGGCATGCGAGCCATTGTGCCGTCGGGGTTGAGAATTTCGATCAAACACGCCACCGGTTGGAATCCGGCCAGGCGCGCCAAGTCAACAGCGGCCTCGGTGTGTCCAGCGCGCACCAAGACTCCGCGGTCTTGTGCGTAGAGCGGATTGATATGTCCGGGGCGTCCGAACCATTCGGGGCGAGCGTTGGGATCAGCCAGGGCGCGAACGGTCGCCGCCCGGTCGTGTGTGGAGACACCGGTGGTGCATCCTTCGAGCAAGTCCACGGTTACGGTGAAGGGCGTGCCGAGCATCGACGTATTGGTCTGGACTTGGTGCTCCAGCTCCAGTTGGCGACAGCGTTCCTTGGTGACCGGCGCACAAAGCACGCCGCGTCCGAGCTGAAGCATGTAGTTGATTTTCTCGGGAGTAATGAGTTCTGCGGCCGTAATCAGGTCGCCTTCGTTTTCTCTGTCCTCGTCATCGACGACAATAACGAATTTTCCGGCTTTGAAGTCCTCAAGGGCTTCTTCTATAGTGGAAAGTTGTACTTCGGGCATGGGGAATAAATAGGAAAATGTCTATGAGATTCAATGATTGTCGCCCTGTTCGTCGGACGACTCGGGCGCTTCCTCCGCATCATGCGGGGCAGGCGGCGCGTAGTTGGGCATTTGATCGGCAGCAACCGAAGCTGGGCGCGACGACTCGGGCGCTTCCTCCGCATCGTGCGAGGCCGGCGGCGCGTAGTTGGGCATTTGATCGGCAGCAACCGAAGCTGGGCGCGACGACTCGGGCGCTTTCTCCGCATCGTGCGGGGCAGGCGGCGCGTAGTTGGGCATTTGCTCGGCAAAAGCCGCATCGAGACGATCGAGCGCTTTACGTAATTGCCGCAAATCGCGTGCCAAACGGAAACGGAAGCGCCAAACTCGCATCCAGATCACCAATCCGAGGGGAAAGAGGGCGCCCAGCACCCAATTGATGCGACGTTTTGCGAAAGGCGAGCGCGTTCCGCCGTCGTAGAGCACAGGCATGTCGCCCAAAGCGGAGAGAATCTGCGGCGAAGTGCTGTTGTTGAGATCTTCGACCAGCGTTTCGACATTGTCGGCCAGGCGTTTGACCCTCGTGTCGGGGCGATGTCGGAAGAACAAGGCGAAATAGTTGGGTGGCAGCCACAATCTTTTCTTGCCGGGATAGGCCTCGAGATCGCGCCGCACAGCCGCCGCGAGTCGAAAGTCGGCTTCCCAGTCGGGCGGGTTGATGATCACTTCCTTGCGGAAGACATGTCTTTTGACACGCAGGGCAAAGAATTTGCGGAAACGCTCCACTACCACATCGCGGTTGAAGAGCATCGCATCGCGGTTGGCCATAAAGGTGAGATAGGCACCGGCCGGTGCGAGAATCATACTCGAAACCCACATGCCCAGCACCATATTGATATTGCCGTCGCGGGCCATTTTCATGCCGGACGTGTTGATCACATAATAAAAGATGAAGATCAGCACCGAAATGATGGTGGGCAAACCCAGTCCCCCCTTGCGAATGATGGCGCCGAGGGGGGCACCGATGAAAAAGAAGAGCAAACACGCCAGCGATAGGGTGATGCGCTGGTGCCACTCCACTTCATGCCGGCGTAAGTACCAGATTTGGTCCTCCACCGTCTCGCTTTGCCAGTCATATTGCGACGAAAGGCTTTGCAGGCGGGCGACGGCCATTTGTCGCGCCGCGTTTTGCTGATCGGCCTTCCACTTTTTGAGCAGGAGGTCGAAACTCACGGGATGCTTCTCGAAGGCGCGCACCGCCGCCAGGGAATCTTTGCGCGAAAGTGGCTTTGCGCCGTAGATCGGTGCCGAGGAGATGCCGTTGAAATAGGCCACCGCGCTCGAATCGATGAGGTGATTCACCGAATCGACGTAGTGATTCAGTTCGCGCATGTCTTTGGCCTGCGGAATATCGGCAAACTGACTTGCCTCCAACTCATTAAAATTCGAATCGAAGTCAAATATCAGCTGTTTGTAGTCGAACGTCTCGCGATCGTAGGGAGCTCCCTGCGATTTGAACACGTTCATGTTGTCAGACTTCAGGTTCTGAAACTGTTCTCCGTCCCACAACGTGAGACGCATGTGCATTTTGTCGGCAGTCAGCTCAATGCGCGCCGAATCGGCCAGGACAATCTGCGCACGGTCGAAGCCTTGGTCCACTTTATAGATAATGGTGTGGTAGAGCATCCCCGTCTCGGCGTTCTTCTTCTCGACATAAAGGTTGAAATTCTTCATGCTGTAGAACACGCCCTCGGGAATTTCGACGGCAGGTTGCGAGATTTTGATCGACACCAAGAGGCTGCGCAACGATTTTTGCGCGTCGGTGGCAATATTATTTTGGAAATAATAGACCACGAAGGTGAGGGGGAGCACCAAAAGGAAGATGGGACGCATGATGCGCACCAGGGGTACGCCGGCGGCCTTCATGGAAAGGAGCTCAAGGTTCTCGCCCATGTTGCCGAAAGTGATGAGCGAAGCCAGCAACACCGCGAGGGGCAGGGACGTGGGCACCAGACTGATGCAAACATACCAGAAGAATTTGCCCAAGACCGCCGCGGTGAGGCCCTTGCCCACCAAGTCGTCGACATAGCGCCACATAAACTGCATGACAAAGACGAACAAACAAATGAAGAAAGCCCCCACAAAGAGTTGCAGGAACTTGCCTAAAATGAAAGTGTCGAGTCGTTTGGGTTTGTACATGGGGCAAAGTGCACACGAAGTGCAAAGCAAAAATACAATATTCTTTTCACTCTCGCGGCGTTTGCGGCGGCGAATTGCAACCTTGCCCGACACTTTGCGCAAAAGTCCCCAAGTTTTGCCCGCTCGGCAGCCCAAACGAGGCATAAAAGCACGTGGAGTGGGCAAAAAACACACACCGCCGGCACACGCCGGGGCGAAAATATCGTATTTTTGTAGGCGTCCATTTCGGCGGTCGCCCGCCTTTTCTTCCACAGACTCCTTATTTTTCAGCTTATGCACAGCCTTCCCCCGCTCATTTCCGACCTTGCGCTCATTCTCATTGTGGCCGGTTTGGTCACCGTGCTGTTCAAACGCCTCAAACAGCCCCTGGTGCTGGGCTACATTGTGGCCGGTTTTCTGGCCGGCCCGCACATGCCCTACATGCCCACGGTGCAAGACCACAGTTCGATCGAGACATGGAGCAGCATCGGGGTGATCTTCCTCATGTTCTCGCTCGGTTTGGAATTTTCGATCAAGAAGATTGCGGCGATGGGCATGCGCCCCATCCTCGCGGCCGCGATGGTCATGGGCTGCATGATCGGGGTGGGCGGCGCCACCGGGCGCCTTTTCGATTGGAGCAGCACCGACAGTTTGTTTCTGGGCGGCATGCTCGCCATGTCCTCCACCACCATTATCTACAAAGCCTTCGACGATCTGGGTCTGCGCCGCAAGCGTTTTGCGGGCGAAGTGCTTTCGGTGCTGATTCTCGAGGACATTCTCGGCATCTTGCTCATGGTGATCCTCTCGGCCACGGCCGTTTCGCAGCAATTCGAGGGCGGCGAACTCGTCAAGAGCCTCCTTTCGCTGGGTTTCTTCCTGGTGTTGTGGTTTGTGGTGGGGATCTACGTCGTGCCGGCCTTTCTGCGCCGCGCCCGCGCCTTCATCAACGACGAAACCCTGCTGGTCGTTTCGATCGGCCTGTGCTTTGTGCTCGTCGTGTTGGCCGATCGCGCAGGCTACTCGTCGGCCTTCGGTGCCTTCATCATGGGCAGTATTCTCTCCGAAACCCTCGAAGCCGAAAAAATTGAGCACCTCGTCTCGCCCGTCAAGGATCTTTTCGGTGCCATCTTCTTCGTTTCGGTGGGCATGATGGTCGATCCCGGCATCTTGGTGGCCCATTGGGGCGCGGTGCTGGTCATCACACTCGCCGTGTTGGGCGGTCAAATGGTGTTCGGCACGCTCTCTTTCGTCGTGGCCGGGCATCCGCTGCGTCGGGCCATGAATTGTGGATTTTCGCTCGCGCAGATCGGCGAATTTGCCTTCATCATCGCGGCGCTGGGCGTCTCGCTCAAGGTGACGAGCCCCTACCTCTACCCCATTGTCGTGGCGGTGAGCATCATCACCACGTTCCTCACGCCCTACATGATCCGCCTGGCCGACCCGGCCTACGGGTTGCTCTCGCGTCGCTTCGGACATTGGTTCAAACGCATCGATGCCGACCGCGTGGCCACCGAACGTGCCACGGCCACGTCGGGCACTCCCGCCTCCTCCCCGCAGGAACGCCGGCTGACGAGCTACGCCGGCGAGTACATGAAAGCCACTGTGCTGCAAACGCTCGTCTACGGCGTGCTCATTTTCGCCACCGTCGTGCTGAGTTTCTCCGCCCTGCTGCCCGTGCTGCGCAGCCTGCTCACCCACTGGGTGGGCAATGCGGTGACGGGCCTGCTCACGCTGTGGTTTGTGTCGGTGTTTGTGCGCCCGGTCGTGATGCGCAAACACAATTCGTCCTCGGCGCGCGCGCTGCGTACCCACTTCTCGGGGCGCCTACTGGTGGGCATCTCGATGGGCGTGCGTTTGCTGCTGGCCGTCTACACCCTCTTCTACATCATCGAATATCTTTCGCCCTTCGCCTGGTACTATCATCTGGCGGCGGCCCTCTTGCTGCTGCTTTTCATCCTGCGCTCGCGGCGCATCAAGTACCAAAGCATCCGCATCGAGCGGCGTTTCCGTCAAAACCTCAGTCAGCGCGAAACGGCCTCTCGGCAAAGCACGCCGGGCAGCTATGCGGGTCGGCTGGCCGCCCACGATATGCACCTGGCACGGCTCACGCTGCCGACTTTCACCCACTGGGCGGGGCAAACGCTGCAATCGCTCGACCTCGGTCGGCGCTGCGGTGTGCACGTGGCGGCCGTGTTGCGCGGCGACCGGCGCATCAACATCCCCGACGGCTCCACCCACCTGTATCCGGGCGACGTGTTGGAGGTGATCGGCGACGACTCTTGCTTGGAAAACTTCGCCGCGCAAATGCAGAGTGCGACAGATGCAGCCCCCGCCGCCGACCATGCCGATCACAGCTTGCGTCTTTTGCGCCTGCGCGTCTCGCGTCGCTCGCCGTTGGTGGGCACCACCGTGGCCGAGAGCGGCATTCGCGACACCTACGACTGCATGCTCATCGGTTTTGAGGATGCCGCGGGCAACATCGAGGTGAGCGAGGCCTCGCGCACCATCGTTTCCGGCCAAGTGCTGTGGGTGGTGGGCGAACGCCCGGCCTTGCGGCGCCTCGAAGCCCTCGTGCAACCGCCGAAATCCACCGCGCCACAAGCGCCGCCGACCGATGCGAGCACCACGCCCCGTTGATTTCGGCCGCGGCGTGCCCCGAGTCTCACCAACGGTCCGCCGCCGAGCGTGAAAAACGGGAGTGTTTCGCTCAAAACTCCACACGTTTTGGCCCAAACGCCCCCATTTTCTTCTCTCCGCGGGTAGCTTTTCGCCTCTCTTCCATCCTCCTCTCTTTTTCCTCCCCCACATGTCCACAGCCCTCCTCGGGGGCGGCGCAGCCGGCTGCATGCTGGCCCTCCGTCTCCACGAACTTTTGCCGCACGAACGCATTGTGATCTTCGAACGCAGCGGTGCCCCGCTCGCCAAGGTGCGCGCCACAGGCGGCGGTCGCTGCAATGTGACCAACACCTTCGCCGACGTGGCCGATGCGGCCGACGTCTATCCTCGTGGCGCGCGCCTGATGAGCCGCCTGCTCCGCGCCACGCCGCCCGAACGCCTCATGGCGCTGTGGGAATCGCTCGGCGTGGCGCTGCGCGTCGAGGCCGAAGGGCGCGTTTTCCCCGCTTCGCAGCAATCGGCCACCGTGGTCGATGCGCTGCTCTCGGCTCTGCAGCGCAGCGGTGTAGAGTGGCGCACGCACAGTGAGGTGCACACGGTCGCCCCCGCGCCCGACGGCACGTTTCGTCTCGTCGATCGGCACGGCGCCCACGTGGCCGACGCGCACTTCGACCACGTGGCGGTGACCTGCGGCGGTCTCGCGCGCCCCGAAGCGCTCGCGCCGTGGGAAGCGCTGGGCCATGCCGTCGAAGCCCCCTGCCCCTCGCTTTTCGGTCTGCGACTCGACGCGCCGGCGCTGGCCGCCCTCTCGGGCGTGAGCGTGAACGAGGTCTGCCTCAGCCTGCGCGACACGAAAATTCGCGCCCGCGGGCCGCTGCTCCTCACACGCCAGGGCGTGAGTGGACCGGGTGTGCTGCGACTCTCGGCCTTCGGCGCGCGGGTGCTGGCCGCGGCGGGCCACTGCGGCACGTTGCTCATCGGTTGGTGCGGCACGGCCGATCCCGAGCGGGCGCTCGATGAACTTCGGCACCTGTTTGCCGTTCACGGCGGGCGACAGGTGGGGAGCGTTCGCGCCTTCGACCAGCCCGCCCGCCTATGGAACGTCCTACTCGAGCGGGCCGAGGTGCCGGCCGAACAGCGCTGTGCCGAACTCAACCGCCGACAACTGCGCCAACTCGCCGCGGTGCTCACGGCCGACGCCTACGCCGTGACAGGGCGCACCACCCACCAGGGCGAATTCGTCACGTGCGGCGGCGTGAGTCTCAAGTCGGTGTCGCCCAAAACGATGGAAAGCCGGCACGTGCCGGGCCTTTTCTTTGCGGGCGAGGTGCTCGACATCGACGGGCTCACGGGCGGTTTCAATCTCACGGCGGCCTGGCTCACGGGGCTCACGGCGGCCGAGGGCATCGCGCGGCGAGCAGGCGCGAAAGCACGCGACTGAACGCTCCGTTTGCGCCCGAATGAGCATTTTCGCCCCACGGCGCCGACCTTCTCCCCCACATTTTGCCCCATTTGGCACGCGAAAACGCCTGCGGAGCCTAATCTTTGGCGTGCGAAGCCCGCTTCTCTCGTTTTTTATGCGTATATTCGCCGCTAAGCCTCCAATTTTGGAGTGCAAACTCGCATCAATCCCCTTCAATGAAACATAATACTCTTCCGTTATTTGCCTTCCTCTTGTTCGGTGGTCTGAACTACGCGCTGCACGGCGCGGCTCAGCAGCCCGCCGGTTCGGACAAGATGGATGCCGCCCTCAGTCAAATCGTGCAACGTCGCGCCGCGCTGGCCCGCTCCACCCGCGGCACCGTCGACAGCACCGCCACCCACTTCCGTTTGCGGGGTCGCGTGGTGAACGTCAATGCCCCCTTGCGCCTCAACATCGCCACCGCCGAAGGCAGCGCCGAGGCCGTGGCCACCCGCATCGCCACACTGGGCGGAACGGCCACGATGATCACCGATGGCATGGTGACGGCCACCGTGCCCGCCGCCGCGCTCGACAGCTTGGCCACCATGAGCGAGGTGAAACACCTCACTTTCCCGCGCCGCTTCCGCCCTTCGCTCAACAAAGCGCGCGCCGACGCGGGCGTGACCAAGGTGCACACGGGCACCGGCCTGGACACCCCTTTCACGGGTCGCGGCGTGGTGATCGGCGTCATCGACCAAGGTTTTGAATTCCGCCACGCCGCCTTTCTCGACCCCACGTCGAAAAATTCGCGCGTGAAGATGCTCTGGGATCGTTCGGCCTATTCGAGCGACCCGGCCGAGAACAAAGACACCACCCCCACTGCCGTGATCCCCACCGGGACCGACCGCTCGAAACCCGACACCGGCCACGCCACACACGTGACCAACATCGCCGCGGGCAGCGACACGGGCAACGGACTCAAGGGCGTGGCGCCGGAAGCCGACATCATTATGATTCCCTCTTCGTTTGACGACACGGAAATCATGGAGGACGTGAAATTCGTCAAGGACTATGCCCAACAACACAAGCAACCTTGGGTGGTGAACATGAGTTTCGGCAGCCAAACGGGGCCCCACGACGGCAGCACGGACTATGATCAGAGCATCGACCGCCTGTTGGGCGACCACGGCGGCTTCATCACGGCGGCCATGGGCAACGAAGGCGACCAACACCTCCACACCCACGGCACACTGACCCCGGGCGAAACGAAATATGTGCTCGTCGACGCCGACTTCCAAAGCGTAGTCGACGGGGAAGCCGATGACCAATTCTACGCCAACGTGGACATTTGGGGCAGCGCCGCCGACGGCAAAACGCATTTCACCGTCACGCCCTTCCTCTATTCGGGCGGAGAAATTCTGCCGCAAACGGACGAATATTGGAAAAAAGTGATCGATGAGAGCAGCGAACTCGGCACGGTCAACACGAACAACCAACGCGAATTGCACCGCTACTTCCTGGATCTGCGCGCCGCTTGGGACAACGCCGTAATTCCGGGCGACGAAAACGAAGAAGGCGGCGACGACCTGAACATGAAGATCGGGTTCAAGATCACGGCTTCGGCCGACAACACGCAAAACGAAGCCCTCCACGTTTGGGTGGACGGCAACGGCCTGAGCGCGGGCGTGGCTTCTCGGCCGGTCAAGGGGCACGAAGCTGCCACACTGCAGGCCGACGACGAGTTTATCGTGGGCGAAGGTGCCGCTTCCATCCCCCGCGCCATCGCGGTGGGCTGCTATGCCACGAACCTCGACTACAAAGGCGAGAAAATCAGCGAAGAGAAGTTGGGCGACGTCACGAGTTTCTCCTCCGTCGGTCCGTTCCTCGACGCGAAATACCCCAAGCCCGCAGTGCTCGCCCCCGGTTCGCTCATCAACAGTGCGCAAAACAAGCTGGCACAAGGCTTCGATCCCAACAATGAGGACTTGTTGCTGACCACATCGGTGGGCCGCGGCAAAGACAAATCGTGGTACGGACTAATGGAAGGCACTTCGCAGGCCTCGCCCTTCATGGCCGGTACGATTGCCCTGTGGTTGCAAGCCTATCCCAACCTCACCTACGAGCAGGTGATCGAGATTCTGCAAAAAACCTCGCGCAAACACGCCAAAATGGAGGGCAAGACTTGGGATGCGCGCTACGGCTACGGCCTGGTCGACGCCTATGAGGGCCTGAAAGAGGCCCTGCGCATCGGCAAAGTCGACGGTCTGACACGTCCTTCGGCCGCGCTCGAACCGGTGAGCATCGCACGCACTCCCGAAAGCTGGCGGGTGCTCTTCAACAACCCCGAACGCGAAGCCACGCTCACGGTCTTCTCGCTCGACGGCCGCCCCGTGATGCAACGCCGCCTCAGCGGTGTGCAACAGGCCCACGAGGAAGTGATCGACCTCGGCGGACTGCAATCCGGTGCCTACGTGCTGTCGATCGTCACGCCCGGCACTCGCTTGGCACGTCGCCTCATCGTGACCCACTGATCCCGAGGACGGCTGTGCGGCAGCCCATCTTGCTGCCCGATGCCTTATATATAAATGTGTGTAGGCGCCTAATTCCGTAATGTAGACGCCCGGCACATTGTGCAGACGCCCGATATATAATGTGTCGGTCCAATCTGTAATGTGAAAGTCCGGCCGCTGCTCGCACAAGCAGGGGCCGGGCTTCGCTTTTCGCCCCCGTGCCCGGCGCAATCCTCGGCCTTTCGGCACCACACCGCCCGCGCGCAGCCGGAAGCACAGCGGTTTCGGCGCTTTTCGTCACAATCTTATCGGGCGGCGGCCGTGTCAATCCAAAAGTTTTCCGTATATTTGCGGCCAAATACCAAACTCCGACATTGCGCATGGTCACAAATCGCAAAATCCAAACCGCCCTCGTCTCGGTTTACCACAAAGACGGCCTCGAACCGCTGCTACGCGCCCTGCATCGCCAAGGCGTTCAATTCCTTTCTACGGGCGGCACTCACGACTTCATCTGCTCTCTCGGTCTTCCGTGCGAGCGCGTCGAAGACCTCACGGGCTATCCCTCCATTTTGGGCGGACGCGTCAAGACACTCCACCCCAAAGTGTTCGGCGGCATCCTCGGACGCCGCGATTTGTCCGACGATGTGCAGCAAATGGCACAATACGAAATCGGAAACATCGATTTGGTCATCGTAGATCTCTATCCATTCGAAGCCACCGTGGCCTCCGGCGCCTCCGCAGCGGAGATTATTGAGAAAATCGACATCGGCGGCATCTCGCTCATCCGCGCAGCCGCCAAGAACTTCAACGACGTGGTGATCGTTTCCTCCAAGACAGACTACGCCCCACTGCTCGAAATCGTCGAAGCCCGCGGCGCAGAAACCACACTCGAGGAGCGTCGCGCCTTCGCCACCCACGCTTTCGCCACCTCCTCGCACTACGACACGGCCATTCACGCCTGGTTCGAACAGGCCTGACGCCACTCGGCAATATTTTCCCACAAGCTATTCTCCCCATAGCTCCACCTTCTAACCACCGCATTGCCCAATGGGAATTTTTTCTTCCTTCTTCTCGATGAAACGCGAGTTGGCCATGGACCTGGGCACGGCCAACACCATCATTATCGCCGACGGTGAGATCGCCGTCAACGAACCTTCGGTCGTTGCCCTCGATCCCAGCTCAGATAAGACCATCGCAGTCGGCGAACGCGCCAAGCTCATGTATGAAAAGACGAGCGAAAAGATCCGCGTGATCCGTCCTTTGCAAGACGGCGTGATTGCCGACTTCAACGCTTGCGAACAAATGATGCGCGGCCTGATCAACATGGTGCGCACCAGCCGACATCTCTTCACACCCAGCATAAGAATGGTCATCGGAGTCCCCTCCGGTTCGACCGAAGTTGAGCTCCGTGCCGTGCGCGACAGCGCAGAACACGCCGGCGGCCGCGATGTCTATCTCATTTACGAGCCCATGGCCGCCGCAATCGGCATTGGTCTCGACGTCAACGCCCCCGAAGGCAACATGGTTGTGGACATCGGTGGCGGAACCACGGAGATCGCCGTGATTTCCATGGGAGGTATCGTCTCGAACAACTCCATTAAAATGGCAGGCGACGACTTTACGGCCGACATTCGCGAATACATGAGCCGCCAGCACAACGTTTCCGTCTCGGAACGCATGGCCGAGCGCATCAAAATCCAAGTCGGCAGTGCACTTGCTGAGCTTCCCGCCAACGAAGCCCCCGCCGACTACGTGGTACACGGCCCCAATCGCATCACAGCCCTGCCGATGGAAGTCTCTGTGTGCTACCAAGAGATCGCACACTGCCTGGAACGCTCCGTTGCCCGCATCGAAACGGCCGTGCTCAACGCGCTGAGCAACACGCCCCCCGAACTTTATGCCGATATCGTCAAGAACGGCATTTATCTCACCGGTGGCGGTGCCCTCCTTCGCGGACTCGACAAGCGCCTAACGGACAAAATCAACATCCCCTTCCACGTGGCAGAAGATCCCCTCCTCTGCGTGGCCAAGGGCACGGGCAAAGCGCTCGAAAACGTCGACGACTATCCCTGCCTCATGCGCTAAACAGACGCGCAACGACGGAACAAAGCGCCCCACCTTCGGCAAGAGTGAGCAATTTCTCCCCGAAATCGGCGCCTCATCGGGAGCCAATTCCACGCCCCACCCACATTACCGGCGCCCCGTCCGACCTTTCGGGCGGGGCGCTTCGGCTTTCGCTCCCCGGCACGAGGGAAATCATCGAAAAGCCCCCCGGCGGCAGGTCAACCTCCGCCCGCAGCTGCACGCAACGGCCCACCGCGTCGAATCTCACCGCGCGACAGCCGCCTCACTGCCCCGGGCCCACCGGCCACTCCTCCCCGTCGCTCAAAAGTCCCCGTCCCAGAAACCTCCTCCCCCATGCAAATTCTCCTCGATTTTCTCCGTCGCTACAACTACATCTTCCTGTTTGTCGTGCTCGAGATCGTGAGTCTCACCCTTCTCTTCCGCTTCAACGACTATCAAGGGAGTGTATGGCTCACCGCCGCCGGTGAAGGCGCCGCCCAACTCAATCGCGCCTACACCGAAACCGAGAGTTTCTTCAACCTGCGCGACATCAACGGCGCCCTCACCGACGACAACCTCCGTTTGCAGCGTGAGAACGCCAGCCTTCGCGACGCCCTGGCCGAAGCCCTCCACGACAGCACCCACACCGAGCGGCGCGTGCTTCAAGAGCTCGGCGGTTACCGCCTGTTGCCCGCCCGCGTAGTGAGCAACAACGTGCGCTCGGGCGGAGACGGCTACCTCGTGCTCGACCGCGGAAGTGCCGACGGCATCCGTCCCGAAATGGGTGTTGTGGGCGGTGGCGGCGTAGTCGGCATCATCTATCTCGTCGGTCCGCGCCACTCCCTCGTGCTTCCCGTCACCAACAGCAAGTCGAGCATCTCCTGCTGCGTGCGTGGCAGCCACTACTTCGGCTACCTCCTCTGGGACGGCGGCAGTACGCGCAAAGCCCACGTCGACGACGTGCCGCGCTACGCCAAGGTGCGCGCCGGCAACATCATCGAAACGTCGGGCTACTCCTCTGTTTTCCCGCCGGGCATCTTCGTTGGGCGCGTTCACCGCGTCACCAATTCATCCGACGGCCAGAGCTATCGCCTCGATGTCGTGCTCGGCACCGATTTCGGCAACGTCCGCGACGTCAATGTCGTCCTCACCCCCTACAAAGCCGAGATCGACAGCCTCCGCGCCAAGGCCGACAGCCTGAAATAGCCCGCTCTCTACACGAATCCCCCGAACCGCCCATCGCCGTTCGGGGGATTTTTTGTATCCATCTCCCGCAGTCTCCCTCCTCCTCGCGCGAAATTTGCGCACGCCCCACGGGCACAAGACAACATCCGCCCCACTTCCTCCGCCATCTCCCCGAGCACCGGCGCGCCCAGCGAAAAAAGGCGAGAGGCAGCCGGCGGCTTGCAACCGTTTGCTCCCGCCGAACACAAATAGAAGCCACACAAAGCAAAGCGTGCGCGAGAAAAAACGTAACTTTGCCCCAACTTACATTCATCCACCCGCAATCCATCCACACAAGATGAAACGCAAATTCCTCACTCTCTGCCTCGGTCTGGCCTTTGCCGCCGTGGCCTTCGCCCAACAAGGGCCGAAGTACGTGTTTTACTTCATCGGCGACGGCATGGGCGTGAACCAAGTGAACGCCACCGAGACCTATCTGGCCGCCGTCGAGGGTCGTCGCGGCATCAAGCCCCTCACCTTCCCGAGTTTCCCCAACGTAGCCCTCGTCAACACGCAGAGCGACAGCCACGGCATCACCGATTCGGCTGCCGGCGGCACGGCTTTGGCCACAGGTCGCAAGACCTACAACAACGCCATCGGCGTATTGCCCGACAGCATCACGCCCATCACCTCGATTGCCGTGTGGGCCAAAGACGCCGGCGCCGCAGTGGGCATCGCCACCAGCGTGAGCGTAGACCACGCCACCCCCGCTTGCTTCTACGCCCACCAGAAGCACCGCAAGATGTACGCCGAGATCGGTCGCGACCTGGTGAAATCGAACTTCGACTTCTTCGCCGGCAGCGATTTTCTCAAGCCCGCGCCCCTCACCTCCGGCGAAGCTGACCTCTACACCCAAGCCCGCAACGCCGGATTCACCATTGCCAACGGCAAAGAAGAGTTCAATAACACCTGGCGTAAGGCCAAACGCATGATCTACTTCCAGAGTCGCGAGGCCAATCACCGCGACAGCACTTCGCTGCCCTACGCCCTCGACCGCAAACCCGGCGACCTCACGCTGGCCGACATCACCCGCGGCGCCATAGACTTCCTGTTGAAGAAAAATCCCTCCAAGTTCTTCTGCATGATCGAGGGCGGCAAGATCGACTGGGCGTGCCACACGAACGACGCTGCGCCGATGGTGCACGAAGTGGTGGACACCGACGAAGCCGTGCGCGTGGCCTACGAGTTCTACAAGAAGCACCCGAAAGAAACCCTCATTCTCATCACCGCCGACCACGAGACGGGCGGTCTGGCGCTGGGCAACGGCGGCTACGACCTCGACCTCCGTCTGCTCGCCTCCCAGACCATGAGCAGCTACAACTACACGGCGCGCCTCAAATACCTGCGCCGCACGAAGGGCGACGCCTTCACCTGGGATCTGGTGCGCAAGGATCTGGAAGTGAACTTCGGTTTCGGCACGAAAGTGCAGCTCACGCGCGACGAAATCGAGTCGCTTCGCAAAGCCTACACCGATTTGGTGGAAGGACGCGACAAGGGTGCTGAGTCACTCTACGCCTCGGAGAGCGGTCTGTCGGCGCTGGCCAAGCGCATTCTGGCCAAGCACGCCCACGTGGCCTGGACCACGGGCGGCCACACCGACGGCTACGTGCCTGTCTTCGCCATCGGCGCGGGCGCAGAGCGCTTCCGCGGTCGCATTGACAACACCGAAATCCCGAAAATCGTGGCCCGTTTGGCCGGCTACAAGCTGCCTGCCGGACTTTAACGCCCGTTTTTCGCCCTTGGCCCGCGGGGCGCGTCACACGGCGCCCGCAGGCTCTGAAAAAGTCCCCCGTTTTCCACCGAAAGCGGGGGATTTTTCGATCGCATCTCCCCATTTTTCTCGAAAACCCGCGCCGTTTGCAGCCGCATCGAGCGGGCGGTGAGCAGCGAAACGCGGCATTTGGAAGAGCGAAATTTCAAGGATTCGTTTTTTCTGTGTACTTTTGCCCTAGCAACCAGCCCACCAACACTATGCTCATCATCGGAATCGCGGGCGGCACGGGGTCGGGCAAGACCACCGTCGTGCGCAAAATTGTGGAAAGTCTGCCGGCCAACGCCGTAGCCGTCATTCCTCAAGACTCTTACTACAAACACCAATGGGATGTGCCCGAGGAACGTCGCAAACTCACGAACTTCGACCACCCCAACGCCTTCGATTGGCCGCTGCTCACGCACCAAATCGAACAACTGCGCCACGGTGTGGCCATCGAACAGCCCACTTATTCCTACCTCACGTGCACGCGCTGCAAAGAAACCATCCACGTAGAGCCGCGCGACGTGATCATTGTGGAGGGAATCATGGCCCTCTACGATCGTGACCTACGCGAACAGATGGATCTCAAGATCTTTGTCGACACTTGTCCCGACGAACGGCTGCTCCGCGTCATCGAACGCGACATTGCCGAGCGAGGTCACCCGCTGGAAATGCTGATAGAAAAATATCGCAACGTGCTTAAACCCATGCACGACGAGTTTATCGAACCCTCCAAGCAACATGCCGACATCATCTTGCCCAACGGTGGCGACAACTCGCGCGCCATCGCCATGATGCAGCAATACATTCGCTCAGCCTTCCGCCGCAACCAGTTAGCCGAAGCCTTCGGCGAATGATCTCTCCCGGCACCGCCACCGGTCGCCCCCTCGAACAGACATGACGCAAAAGGAAAAATATCCGCTCCTCTCCCGCATCGACAGCCCGTCGGACCTGCGCAAACTGCGCCTTCGGCAGCTGCCGCAGCTCTGCCGCGAACTGCGTGCCGACATCCTCGACGAACTGTCGCAAAATCCCGGCCACCTGGCCTCTAGCCTCGGCACTGTCGAACTGACGGTGGCGCTGCACTACGTGTTTTCCACCCCCGACGATCGCATCGTGTGGGACGTGGGACACCAAGCCTACGGCCACAAAATTCTCACCGGGCGCCGCGACACGTTCCACACCAATCGCTGCTGGGGAGGCGTGCGGCCTTTTCCCTCGCCGGCCGAGAGCGAATATGACACCTTCGCGTGCGGCCACGCCTCCAACTCGATTTCGGCCGCGCTCGGCATGAGTGTGGCCGCCATGCAGCGCGGCGAGACCGACAAGCACGTGGTGGCCGTCATCGGCGATGGGGCCATGAGCGGCGGCCTGGCCTTCGAAGGGCTCAACAACGTGAGCGAGACGCCCAACAACCTGCTCATCATCCTCAACGACAACGATATGAGCATCTCCAACTCGGTCGGTGGGATGAAACGCTACCTGCTCAATCTCCACACCTCCTCGGCCTACAACGGTTTGCGCAATCGTTTGGCGCGCCGCCTGGAGAGCTGGGGCCTGCTGCCCCCCTCGCGCCGCAAACGCCTCATTCGTCTCAACAATGCCTTCAAGTCTTTTCTCTCGTCGGAGCAAAACATATTCGAAGGCCTCAACATTCGTTACTTCGGTCCCTACGACGGTCACGACGTGATCTCGCTCGTTCGGCTGCTTCGCGCCCTGCGCCCCATGACGGGTCCGCGTTTGCTGCACATCAAAACGGTGAAAGGCAAGGGCTACGACCGGGCCGAGAGCGACCCTGTGGTGTGGCACGCGCCGGGCAAGTTCGATTGTGAAGCGGGCGTGCGGCTTGTTGCGCCCCCTGCCGGCGACACCCCGCCGAAATTCCAAGATGTGTTCGGCGAAACCCTCGTGGAACTGGCGCGCGCCAACGATCGCATCGTGGGCGTCACGCCGGCCATGCTCACCGGTTGCAGCATGCACCTCATGCAACGCGCCTTTCCCGAACGCACCTTCGACGTGGGCATCGCCGAAGGCCACGCCGTCACCTTCTCGGCGGGGATGGCCAAGGAAGGGATGGTGCCTTTCTGCAACATCTACAGCGCCTTTGCCCAACGCGCCTACGACAACATCATCCACGACACGGCTTTGCTGCGTCTGCACGTGGTGTTCTGTCTCGACCGCGCGGGGCTGGTGGGCGAAGACGGCCCCACCCACCACGGTGCCTTCGACATTGCCGCCCTGCGCACGGTGCCTAATCTCACGCTCTCCTCGCCAATGGACGAATGTGAGCTGCGGCGCCTCATGTACACGGCTCAATTGCCCGAAAGCGGCCCCTTCGTGATTCGCTATCCCCGCGGTGCCGGTTCGCGCACCGACTGGCGGTGTCCGCTCGAAGCCGTCGAAATCGGTCGCGGCCGCCTCTTGCGACGCGGCGACGGCTCGCTGGCCGTGCTCACCTTCGGACCCTTGGGCGCAGAAGTGGCCGGTCTCCTCGATCGGTTGGCCGCCGAACATCCCGCCGCCCCGGGTGCACTCGACTTCGAGGGCACCGCGCCGGCCGACGGGCGCATCACGCACGTCGATCTGCGCTTTGCCAAGCCGCTCGACGAGACACTCATTATAAATATAGCGCGCCGCCACCGCCACCTCATCGTGATCGAAGACGGCGCCCGCGAAGGCGGCATCGGTTCGGCCGTGCTCGAACTGCTCTCCGACCGCAATATCACCGTGCCGCTCCGGCGCTTCGGACTGCCCGACCGCTTCATTGAGCACGGCAGCGTGGCTTTGCAGCGCGCCGACTGCGGAATGGACAGCGAAAGTTTCGCCCACGCCTTCGTCGAAGCCCTCACCTCGACCGACGCCCCGCACCACTGACACCCTCCCCCCCCAACCTTTTCCGCACGCGCCCCGACGCCCGCCGATTTCCCGGCCGCCCGGCGTCGCCGCCCGCGCACCACCGGCGCTCCGCGCCCCATTTTCACCCCATTTTTTCCCATGCGCATCGTAATAGCCGGCGCCGGCGAGATCGGCAGCCACTTAGCCAAACTCCTTTTCAAGGACGGACACGACGTAACCCTCATCGACGAACAGCAACAACGCCTCAACAGCGTTTCCTCGTGCGTCGATATCCTCACACTCTGCGGCTCGCCCGGTTCGATCACCCAACTTCAGGAAGCCAACGTCAAAGGCGCCGACCTCTTCATCGGCGTCACGCCCGACGAGAGCCGCAACATCACTTGCTGCATGCTGGCCAAGAAGCTCGGAGCCCGCAAGTGCGTGGCGCGCGTCGACAACGCCGAGTACACCGCCCGCGACTATGAGGATTTTTTTCACACCGTCGGCATCGATAGTGTGATCTATCCCGAGATGCTCGCCGCCGCCGAAATCAATCACCTCATCGTTCGGCCTTGGGCTCGCCAGTGGTGGGAGGTACAGGACGGGAAACTCCTGCTTTTCGCCGTGAAAGTGCGTCGCGGCGTCGACATTCTCAACCGCCCCCTGGCCGAAATCGCTTCGCCCTCCGACCCGTTCCACATCACCGCGGTGAAACGCGGTGGCGCCACCCTCATTCCGCACGGAAACGACTGTTTGGAAGAGGACGACCTGGTGTTTGTCATGACCACCCCCTCACATGTCAATTTCGTTCGCGAACTGCTTGGCAAAGCCCACGGGCCCGAGACCCACTGTGTGTTCTATATGGGAGCGGCCGACACGGTGATTCACAGCGTCAACACGCTGCCGAGCCACATCAAGGCGAAAGTTTTCGAGCGCGACCCGTCAAAGTTCGACGCCATCTCCGCCGCCATCACCAATCCGAAGTTCCTTTTGCTCAACGGCGACGGGCGCGACATTCGCGCGCTACAGGATGAAAACGTGAGCCACGCCGAAGTTTTCGTCGCCGCCAGCCAAAATTCGGAGACCAACATCCTCTCTTGCCTCGCCGCCCGCCGCATGGGCGTGCTGAAAACCATTGCCATGGTCGAAAACACGGACTATATCGCCATGGCCGAGCAGTTGGACATCGGTTCCATCATCAACAAAAAAGCATTTGCCGCCGCCCACATTTACAGAATGCTCTTGAAAGCCGACGTGGAAAGCATCAAGAGTTTCGATGTGGCCAATGCCGACGTGATAGAATACAAGGTGCACGAGAATACGCGCATCACTCGCAAGCCGGTCGCCAAGCTCAACCTCCCGCCCAGCGTGAACATCGGCGGATATGTGCGCGACGGCGTGGGCTACATGGCCAACGGCGACACGACCTTCCGCACCGGCGACGTAGTAGTGCTCTTCTGTTTGAAAAATGAATTCCGCCGTCTCGAGAAATACTTCAATTGAATGCTCAATCTCCGCATCGTAGCCCGCGCCCTCTCGGGCCTCATCCTCCTCGAAGCCGTGCTCATGGGCCTTTGCTACGCCCTAAGTTTCTATTACGGCGAATCAGCCCACCGCACCTGGCTCATTCCAATTGGTGCCTGCCTCGTGGCGAGTCTTGTGCTCAGCCTTTTGAGCCGGAAGGCCAATCCTGAATTCGGCCGTCGCGACGGCTACCTTGTCGTCTTCTCGACTTGGATCGTTTATTGCCTATTCGGCATGCTCCCCTTCCTCACCGGTGGCGTGACCGACCGCGTGGCCGCGGCCTTCTTCGAGGCCATGTCCGGTTTCACCACCACCGGCGCCACCGCCCTCGATCACATCGACGGACTCCCCCACTCCATTCTCTTCTGGCGCAGCCTAACGCACTGGGTTGGCGGCATGGGCATCATCTTTTTCACCCTGGCGCTGCTTCCCGCCCTCGGGGTAGGCGAGCAGCAACTCTTTTCTGCCGAATCCACCGGGCTGAAATTGGGCAAACTTCACCCGCGTGTCTCCACCACCACCCACTGGTTGTGGAGCACCTACCTGTTGGTCACCGTGGCTTGTGCCCTGACTTACTATCTCTGCGGGATGAATCTCTTCGATGCCGTGAACTATTCGTTCGCCACCCTCGCAACCGGCGGCTTCGGCACCCACGGCGACAGCATCGCCTACTTCCATTCTCCGCTCATAGAGTACGCTTCTGTGGTGTTTATGATGCTCAGTTCTATCAACTTCACCCTACTCTATCTCCTCGTCTTCAAGCGTCGCTGGCGTCAAACCCTGCGCGACGAAGAACTCCGCCTCTACCTTTTCCTCGTATTCCTGGCCGTCGGGATCATCACGCTCAGCAAATGGCTCGAAGCCGGTGACCTGAGCGAACACGGCTTCCGCGAATCGCTCTTCAACGTCGTGTCATTGATGAGTACCACCGGTTTCACCACCGAAAACTTCCTCGTCTGGCCCCACCTCACGTGGATCATCCTCCTCATCATGTGCGTCATCGGCTCGTGTGCGGGCAGTACGGCCGGCGGCATCAAGGTGGTGCGCGTGCTCACGGCCGTAAAAATCATCCGCAACGAGTTTCGCCGCATTCTCCACCCGCGCGCCGTCCTCACCCTGCGCATCAACCAAGACAACCTCGGGCCCGAGGTCGTACAATCCATCTTTGCCTACACCTGTTTCTTCATTCTGCTCCTCACCATCGGGGTGAGTACGCTCATCATCATGGGGCTTCCCATGTTCGACGCCCTGGGGTTGAGCATCTCGGCCTACTCCAACGTCGGCCCGGGCCTGGGCTATGAGATTGGGCCTCTCGACTCCTGGAGTGTACTCCCCGACGGCGGGCTCTACATCAGCTCGTTTCTCATGATTGCCGGGCGCTTGGAAATCTTCGCCTTCATCATTCCCTTCGTTCCCTCCTTCTGGCGCGAATACTAATCCCCCTATCACCCAACACATGCTACACACTCTCATCGTCAGCGGCCACACCGACCTCCACAACTCGGTGGCCAACCGCCGCATTCTCGACACCCTCGAGCGCGAACTCCCCGGTGCCGAAGTGCTCCGTCTCGATGCGCTCTACACCAACAAGCCCATCGACGTCCCGACAGAGCAAGATCGGTTGCGTCGCGCCGACGTCATCGTCTTCCAGTTCCCCCTCTTCTGGTTCAACATCCCCTCGCTCCTGCAGCGTTGGATGGAAGAAGTGTGGCTCCACGGCTTCTCGCACGGCACAAACGGCCATGCCCTGAAGGGTAAAAAGCTGCTGCTCTCGCTCACCACGGGCGCACCGGCCGAAGTCTACACCCCCCAAGGCGCCGACGCCCCCGATTTCAGCGCCATGATGCAAAACCTTTGCACCGCCGCCGGCTTCACCGGTCTGGAATTCGCAGGCATCGAAAGCACCTGCGGCGTGTCCTACGCCCTGCGCACCGATCCCGCCCAACTGGCCGCCATCGAAGCCAAGGCCGACGCGCACGCACAGCGCCTCATCGCCCGCCTCCAATCGCTCTGACCCCACCGGCCGCCACCGCTTGCCCGCTCGGCCGTCACGCCCCGGGCAAGCCCTCGGCACCCTCCCCCACCTTTGCCCATCACCTCTCCACCTCCTACATCTTTTCTCCACACATGAAACGCCTCCTCACCCTCCTTGTTCTCCTCGCCACGCTCAGTTTCACCAAGAGCCACGCCCAGTTCGACGCCGGCACGGGCTATCTCGCCGCCGGACTCTCGAACTTCAACCTCAACTACACCGACAAAGGCGGCATCCGCGCAGGAATCAACATCGACGGCGGCTACTTCCTGGCCGACTGCCTCATGGCGCGCGCCAGCTTCGGCTACAATCACTACAGCAAACACGACGATGCCGTCACCCTCGGCGCCGGTTTGCGCTACTACATCATCCAAAACGGGCTCTCCATCGGCACCGGTGCCGAATTCTCGCACCATGCGCCCAACATCAACAACCTTCACATCCCCCTCGAACTGGGCTACACCTTCTATCTCAACCACTATGTGGCCATCGAACCCCAGGTGTTCTACAAAGTCTCGGTCAACGATTTCACCGGCGGGAGTGAAGTAGGCATGCGCCTCGGCCTGGGCTACTACTTCTAAGCCCCTCCGCCCCGCGCGTGCGCCGCGCGCCGTCCTCCCTCCCCCGTTTTCGCATCACCACCCCATGCAAATTTCCGAACTGGGCGAATTTCGGCTCATCGACCGCATCGCCTCCGCCCTCCCTCCCCTCCACGCCCACACCCTCCGCGGCATCGGCGACGACTGCGCCGTGCTTCGCCCCGAAGCCGGCGAAGTGCTCCTCTCCACCACCGACCTGCTCATGGAAGGCATCCACTTCGACCTCGTCTACTCGCCCTTGCGCCACCTGGGCTACAAGGCCGCGGTGGTCAACCTCTCCGATCTCTACGCGATGAACGCCACCCCGCGCCAATTGCTCGCCGGCGTGGCGCTCTCCAAGCGCTTTGCCGTCGAAGACGTCGACGAACTCTACGCCGGCATCCGTTTGGCGTGCCAACAGCACGAAGTCGATCTCGCAGGGGGCGACACCAGCGCCTCGCTCACGGGCCTCACCCTCAGCCTCACCGCACTGGGCACCGCACAACCCGACGACATCTGCGGCCGCGACGGCGCACAGGACACCGACCTCATTTGTGTGAGCGGAAACCTCGGCGCCGCCTATCTCGGACTCTGCCTGCTCGAGCGCGAAAAGGGCATCTACCTCTCGCAACTCCGCGCCGCCAAAAGCGAAGCCGCACGCCGCGCCCTGAACTTCGCCCCCGACTTCTCCGGGCGCGAATACCTGCTCGAGCGGTTCCTCAAACCCGAGGCGCGCCGCGACATTATTCTCGCCCTGCGCGCTGCCGGCATCCGTCCCACCGCCATGATCGATGTGAGCGACGGACTGAGCAGCGAACTGCTCCACATCTGTCAGCGCTCGGGCGTGGGCTGCCGCATCTACGAGGACCGTTTGCCCATCGACTACCAGACGGCTGTGGCGGCCGAAGAGCTGAATCTCAACGTAAGCACCTGCGCGCTCAACGGCGGCGAGGACTACGAACTGCTTTTCACCGTGCCGCTCTCTGCCCACGAGCAGGTAGAAGCGCTCGACGACGTGAAAATCATCGGCCACATCACGCGTTCGGAGCTCGGCGCCCAATTGGTCACCCGCGACGGCAACGAATTCGCCCTCCGCGCCCAAGGTTGGGACGGCGTGAGCGACGAGCGAGCGCCTGAAAGCGCCGACGACCGCAGCGAAGCCTGACCCTTCGCGCTTCCTTCGCCCCTCCCCCGCAGAAAAGATGCGGTGTTTCGGCGCAAAGGCCCCCGTTTTCATCGTAAAACGCCCGGTTTTTGTTCCTCGGCTCCGCATTTTTTCTGCACCTTGCGGGGTGCGCCCTTCCGCACCGCCCGCTTTCGCGCCGCAACGTCCCCCGACAGCGTCGCCTTCACACCGACCGAAAACGAGAGAAATGCACGTCGGTGTGCTTTATTCGAAAATAATTAGAGAAATGTTTGGCCGCTCCCGGCCTAATGCATAAATTTGCCATAACACCACGGTGCGAATCCACCGCCCGACGGGTCGTTTTCGCACACAGTGGGAATTCAGTCCACCACTTCTGAAAGAGAGACGTTATGAAGCAGATGATAATCCAGAACCCGTGGTCTCCTGATTTGGTTTCGCACACCTTTCGCGAAGCCTTCACCCCCGAACAGCGCGCGCGGCTCCTCGCTGCACAGCGCGAATACATCCTCCCGAAAGACGAAATCATCTATCGACAGGACGATGCGCCCCGCTACCTCTACTATGTGATGGAGGGCACCGTGCGGATCTACCGCGAAGGGCGCACCGAACGTGCACAAACCCTTCGATTCATCGGGCCGGGCGAAATATTTGGCTACCGTGCTGCGCTGGCCGACGAGCATTATGCGGCGAATGCCGCCACCCACTGCTCGACAACGCTCTTGGCCTATCCGATTTCGCTGGTGCGTCGGCTACTCGACGAGTCGCCGCGACTCATGCGCCTGATCTTGCAACAGCTGGCGCGCGAACTCGGCACGGCCGATCGCCGACTCGTCACCCTCACCCAGGGCATGCTGCGCGAACGCATGGCCGAGACGCTCCTCTACCTCCATTCGACCTATGCCAATCCCACCAACCACCACACGATTGGGCTCGCACTTACGCGCCGAGAACTGGCCGAACTCTCGAACATGAGCACCTCTAATGCCATCCGCACCCTCAAAGCGTTCGAACAGGAGGGTGCCATCTCCTTCGCCTCGCGCACGGTGCGCATTCTCGACGAGGCCAAACTCCGCGCCTTCGCACAACTCGGCTGACGGCGCCCCGAGGCCTTGCCCCCACTGCTCCGCTTCACACCGCGGTTCTCCCCGGTGCCTGCCTTACTTGTGCCGACGTCGTGCAGCTGCACCCAACAAAAATCCCGCTCCCCTCAGTTGAGGGAAGCGGGATTTCGCATTGATGTGAGGTGGCGCGCCGAGGTCAGGACTCGGCGCGAGGCTGTCGTTTCGCGGTGCGCCTCTGCTCTTCGCCGCTCGGGGGCCGAGCGCGGCCAATCGGGGTCAGGCGGCTGTCCTAAGGGCGATCTATTTGTGCATGTCGAAGCTCGGCACATGCCGCATCTGGCCCAAAATCCAACGCTCGCGGCTGCGCATGTAAGGGCCGGGCGTTTTGCTGCTGAAACGCAGCGGGGCGGGCAGGGTCGCGGCGATGAGTGCACAGTTGCGGCGCGTGAGTTGCTGCGGCTCGCACCCGAAATTCCGACGGGCCACGGCTTTCACGCCGTAGATGCCGTCGCCCATCTCGATGCTGTTGAGATAGACCTCCATGATGCGCTGCTTCGACCAGAAAAGTTCGATGAGCACGGTGAAATAGGCCTCAAAGCCTTTGCGCACCCACGAGCTGTTGGGCCAGAGAAACACGTTTTTGGCCGTTTGCTGGGAGATGGTGCTGCCGCCCACGCGGCGACCGCCCTCCATGCGCTGCACCAACGCGTTGCCGATGGCTTGGGTGTCGAAACCGTTGTGGACATAAAATTTCTGGTCCTCGGAGGCGATGACGGCCACGGGGAGCGAGGGAGGCATTTCGTCGAGCGACACCCAACTATGGTGCAGGCGCATGTGCTCGCCCCGACTCCATTGCTGCGCACAGCGGATGAGCATGAGCGGAGTCACGTAGACCGGCACCCAACGCAGCACGATAACCGACAGAATGCTCGACACAAAAAAGATGCCCAGCGCCCAACGACAGAAACGAAAGAACTTTTTCACAGCTTAATCGGAACAAAAAAAGCCGTGTCGCCCGACAAACGGACGACGCGACTCAATGAGGGTTGTCAAACTTCAGAAGGGGAGATCGTCATCTCCGCCGTCGGCAGCCTGCGGCTGGGGTTGGGGCACACCGGCTGCGGGAGCTTGGCCGTATTGTGCGGCGCCGGCCGCGGGCATCGTCACGCCGGGAGCGGCGGCTTGGGGGGCGACGGGAGCGGCACCGGGCACACCGGGCGCTTGTGCGGGCATCACGCGCCAAGCACGGATACTGTTGAACCAACGGCCCTGGTATTCGCGGGCGTCAATGTCGAAGCTCACGGTCAATTCCTGGCCGGCTTTGATGTTGAACTGCTGGATTTTGTCGTCGCCAAACACGTCGAAGACCATGCGGCGGGGATATTGGTCGTGCGTCTCGAGCACATACGACTGCGAAGCCCAAGAATTGCCTGTGCGCGCGGACGTGCCGGAACGGCGCTCGAGTTCGAAAATGATTTTACCGGTAATTTCCATAGGTTACTTTGAATATTCAGATTGCGAAATTACGCTTTTGAGGCGAAAAGGGCAAACAAAACGCGGCCTTTGTCGCCGTCGGCGTGTGAGAAGTGGACGAAATGCCACCGGGGCGCGCCACTTCAATCGCCCAACAGGGTGGCGCGCTCGGGCAGATCGTAGTAAATTTCCTCATTGTTGCGCCAAGCGCGATCTACCACGAGGTATCCGCGCTCCATGCGGGGGGCAAGGAGTCGGCGGCCGTTGAGAAAAACATCGTCGGCCGCAACACCCGCCGGCAAACGCAGGTGAAGGCGCAGCCGGCTCCCGTCGGCGGGGAAACCGGCGAGACGATATTTCACGCGGCCCGTTTCGTAAATCTGATCCACGGTGCAATGCAGCGCGGGGGTGGAGACATTGATCATGCAATCGACGGGCAGGTTCACATAGAGATCGGTGCCTTCGGCCGCGGCCACCCAGCCGAGCGAATTGAGCAGGGCTTGCGCGGCGGCGCGATCAGAGGGCGCGGCCGAAAGGAGGCTGTCGCGGCGCAGCCGCACGCTGTCGAGCGCGGCGGCCACGCGGGCATCGCCCGTCACCAAGAAGAGGCGCGCGAGCGTGTCGGCCGAACAGCGCGCGAGATCGGGCTGCCGCTTGGCCAAACGGCGGAAGGCGCGCGCCGAATGGGCGGTGAGTGTGTCGGCCTGCGGGGCAAGATAGGGCGAAACCCGCAGGATGCGTTGCACAGCGTTGGCGGGCGTGGGATCGACGACGAGGATTGCGCCCGCCGACAAGAAGGTGAGGGGCCGACGCAAGGGGCTGTCGGCCGATGCGCCCGCGGGCAGCAGCCACAGCAGGAGGGCAAGCGCGCTCATTGCCGCGACGTTGCGCAATCGCGCGGAGACGAAGGCCGAAGAACGGGCACCGAAGGCCGAAAGCGGGGAGCCGAAGGGCGAAAGCGCGGCATCAACGGCAGAAAACGCGGCACCCTCGACCGAAAAGGGCGCACGGCGAGACGTCCACACGGCACGCACCGCCGCGAAGACGGCCGAAACGAGGCGGCGCATCAGGCTTTCCGGAATTTCAGACACGCCCAGTCTTCGCGACTGCGCTCGTCTACGAACACCAATCCCAGGGCTTCGGCCCGCTCGCGGAGGGCGGGCACGTCGGCCGTGTAGAATCCGCTCATATAGAGGTGGGCACCGTGACGCATCGCGGCGACATAGCGCGGAAGGTCGGCCAGAAGAATGTTGCGGTTGATGTTGGCGATCACCAAATCGAAGCTTTCCGCGCGATGGTCGAGGGCGGTGGCGTCGCCGTGCACCACTTCGATCTCGCCCACGGGGTTGAGCGCCAGATTGTCGCGCGTGTTGCGCACACACCACTCGTCAAAATCGACGGCCACGCAGTGTTTCGCCCCGCGCAGGGAGGCTAAGATCGCCAAGATGCCCGTTCCGCAACCCATGTCGAGGACTTCGAGCCCGCGCACCTCGTCGTCGAGCAAACGCTCCAGCATTTGTGCGGTGGTTTGGTGGTGCCCCGTGCCGAAAGACATCTGCGGATTGATCTTAATGGCGTAGGGTGCGGCGGGAACCTCGGTGTGGAAGGTGGAAGACACCACGCAGCGCGGATTTTCGGGCGTGCCGATGAGCAGCGGTTGGAAGTAATTTTTCTCCCACTCCTCGTTCCAGTTTTTGTCCTCCACCTCTTCGCGCACATAGTCGATGCGCACGTCGGGCAGGGGGAAGTCGGCCAGCACAGCGCGCAACTCCGCTTCGTCAAAACGGGCGGCGGGAATGTAAGCTTGGAAGGAATCGGTGTCGGCCTTGTCGGCAAACACGGCGCTCTCGGGGAAATTGTCTCGGAAAGCCACGCGCGGCAAGTCTAACTCGTCGGTATGTACAAAACTATCGAAGCCGGCGCCGGCCAAAGCGTCGGCCAACAGATCGTAAGCGGCCTCGGAAGCCGGCGTAAGCGTGAAGGTGAAACAGAGATATTGCATGAAGATGGAGAAATTACGGAACTAAGAAAGAAGCGATCGGGGAAAGGAGAGAACGGCGGTGCGCCGGTGCTCTGAAACTGCGCGGGAATGCGCAAGACAGGCGCGTCGCCGCGCGAAAGGCGGGAAGCATGCGCACTGAAACTGCGCAGCGCCACGCGAAAGGCGAGGGCATCAGGCACCGCCCACGCGCAATCGCCACTCGGACGGGTAGAGATTGTTGGCCCGCGAGCCGAGATTGTTGAGCCAACCGAGGGGAAGCCCATCGAAGGTGGCGAGCACATAGCCACGAGGGGCGTCGGGCGGCAGCACCAGGGCTTCGCGGCGCAGAAAGGCGCGGGCTTCAGCCGGCGAGAGGGCCACCGTGGGGAAGGCCTCGGGCGACAAGGCGGTGGAAAGCGCCAAGGCCGCGTGCGGAATGAGCTTCGGGCCCTTGCGTTCGGCCACGGTGATGCCCGAAACCAGGAGGCGCGCCGTGCCGGCCAGGCGTTCGACGAAATCGGCATGGGGGCGCGCCACGGCATGCCACCGCCCGTCGGGCTGCAAACGCAGGTCGAAATCGTCGGCCGCGCGGAGCCACGTGCGCAGTTCGCGGGGCGGCGCTTCGACAGCGGAGGCCTTGCGCCGCTTGTCGCGAGCCGGACGGCGCGAAGCGGCCGCCGTCGGCGGTTCGACGGGTGCGGTGCCCGAAGTTTTGCGCAGCAGGGCGAGAAAGAGTCCTTCGCCGGCAGTGCGGTGGGGGAAGAAATGATAGACCGCCAGGCCGCGGCCCGTGGTGTCGCCGGCTATGGGCCAATCGGGGGCTAGCGGGATGGGAATCAGCTCAGCTCCCAGCTCATCGCAGGCATATTGCACCACGTCCTCGTTCTCTTCGCGGTTGAAAGTGCAGGTGCTGTAGACGAGATACCCCCCCGGGCGGAGAGCCGGCCAGACATCGCGCAGGATTTCGCGCTGCCGCTCAGCACAACGCGCCACCGCTTCGGGCGACCACTCCTCGCGCGCCTGCAAGTCTTTGCGAAACATGCCCTCGCCCGAGCAAGGAACGTCGGTCGCCACGAGGTCGAAGGCCGAAACCAGGCGGCCGAAATCCGCAGGATAGGCGTTGGCCACAACGGTGTTGGGGTGTCCCCACTTCGTGAGGTTTTCGGCGAGAATGTTGGCGCGGGATTTCACCGGTTCGTTGGCCACGAGCAGCGCCTCATCGGGCAGGAGGGTGCGCCAGAGGGTGCTTTTGCCGCCGGGTGCGGCGCAGAGATCGAGCACGCGACGCGGCGCTTCGTCGGGGAAAGCCGCGGCGTAGGCCGCGGCCACGAACATCGAGGCGGCTTCCTGCACATAGTAGGCGCCGGCATGCCAACGCGGATCGAGCGCAAAGGCGGGGCGCGCCGAAAGGTAGCGGCCGTAGGCACACCACGGGACGGGCGTGGCGACAAGGGGCGCAGGGTCGGGCGTCGCCTCCGCCGCGGGCGGCTCCCCCTCGGGCAAAACCGTCGGCGCGGTGGGCGATGTGGGCGAGGCAGGGGCCGGCGCGGCGAAGAAACGCAGCTCCTCGTCGGCACACTTGGCGGGGTTGCGACGCACACTCACGGGACTGTCGCCTTCGGTGAGGGCCAAGCAAAGCGCGCTCGCCTCGGCGGGACCGAGGAGAGCGCGAAGGCGGGTGACAAAAGCTTCGGGAAGCATCATGTGCTGTGGGGGGAGATCAACGACGAATGTCCATCTCGTTGATGAGATAGTGGGATCCGCCGTAAGTATCGATGACAAAAAGGATGTAACGTATGTCGGCGTTGATGCAACGCTGGAGTTGCGGATTGTAGCGCAGGTCGGAAGAGAGGCTTTCGATGTTGCCGTCGAAGGCCAGCCCGATGAGTTCGCCGCGCGCATTGAGAACTGCGCTGCCCGAGTTGCCGCCGGTGATGTCGTTGTTGGTGAGGAAGCAGGTGGGCAACTCGCCGTTGGCGTCGGCATAGGGGCCGTAGTTCTTGGTGAGGTAGTGCTGTCGGAGTTTTTCGTCCACCACGTAGTCGGGATCGGCGGGGTTCTCTTTCTCGAACATGCCTTTCAAGCCGGTGTGCCAATCATATTGCACGGCATCGCGGGGCGAATAGCCGCGCACGCTGCCGTAAGTCATGCGCAGTGTGGAGTTGGCGTCGGGCGCCTTCGTCCAACCATACATTTCGCAGAGGCCGCGCACGTAGATCTGCTCGAGTTCGGCCACTTTGCGCTCATAGCGGTCGAGCGCGGGGCGATAAACTTCATCGATCAAGCGGTCGAATAGCGACCAATGGCTGATGACGGGATCTTCGGTGAGGGTCTCGAAATAGTCAGTGGCCATGTACGTCTCAATTTCGGCCGTGTCGCGGAGATCCGTCGTGCTGTAGAGTGAATCGAAATAGGCATTCATGTCCTCGCGCACGAAGTCGGGCTGCGCTTTGAGGCGGTGGTGCTTGGCCCAATAGGGGGCGAGGAGTTTCATCTTGCGCAGGTCGTAGTCGAAATCGGTGGTCAGTGCCACGCGATACGCAGACCGCATGAAATCGTCGTAGAGTTTTTTCTCCTCAGCGCCGGCCTTGATTTGCTTTTTGCCTCGGTCGAGTCGCTGCCAGTTGCGTTGAACACGCGGGGCGAAGCGATGAATGAAGCCCCAGAGGGCGTTCACATTGGGATGGAAGTCTTGTGCGCCGTAGGTGAAGCGGAGGAGGTTGTAGTCGTGGAGCGTGTCGCGCACGGCGGCCACGAGCGAATCGATGCGCTCGATGATGTTTCGGTATTCCGGCCGGCCACTGCGCGCGGCAAATTCGCGGAAAGCGGCTTCTTCGCGCGCCTTGATGTCGAGCAAACGGGTGGAAGCGACGCTGGCGTTCATGCCGCCGAAGTTTTTCACCATGTTGCCCAGTCGCATGTAGCTGCCTGCGTATTTGAGGGAGGCCACTTTGTCGCTGTCCATGAGGGCTTTCATGAAGCGGAGTTCGGCTTCTCCGGCGAGGTTGATGGGCTCATTGATGCTCTCGCAGCGCAGGCGTACCTGCGAAGCGGTGAGGAAACGGCTGGTGCGACCGGGGAAGCCCATGATCATGGTGTAGTCGCCGCGTTCGACGCCGCGCAGACTGATGGGCAACCACTTCTCGCGGTGCAAAGGCACGTTGGTTTTGGCGTAGCGCGCGGGGCGTCCCTTGGCATCGGCGTAGATGCGGAACACCGCAAAGTCGGCATTGTGGCGCGGCCACATCCAATTGTCTTGGTTGAAGCCGAATTGGGCGATCTGTTGGGGCGGGTTCACCACGAGACGGACGTCGTCGTAGCGCTGTTCGACGAAGAGAAAATAGCGATTGCCGCCGAAGAAGGGAACAATGCGCGCACTCACGCCGGGCGCCTTGGCGTAGGGGCCGGACTTGAGCAGCGTTTCGGCCAACGCACCGAGCACGGCGGCCGATTGGCGCTTGTACTGGTCATATTTCTTCTGGCGGGCGAGGGCCTCGACGCGCGCTGTGACATCGTCGATGCGGACCACGAAGGTGAAGGTGAGGCCGGGCACGGGCAACTCCTCGGCGCGGCTCTTGGCGAAGAAGCCGTTTTGGAGATAATTGTGCTTGAGGTCGCTCATGGCCTGCACAAAGGAGAAGCCGCAGTGGTTGTTGGTGAAGATCAGTCCGTCGGGGCTGACGACTTCGCCGGTGCATCCGCCGCCGAAACGGCCGACGACATCGCGGAGCGAGGGGCTGTTGTCACTGTAGAGGGCTTCGGGGGCGAGCTGCAATCCGGCTTTGCGGAGAGAGTCGGCGAGGTGCTGCTCTTGCATGAGTTTGAGCAGCCACATGCCCTCATCGGCACGGGCTACCGTGAGCGAAAAGAGGGCGAGGAGGGCAAGAACGATTCGACGCATGGGGGCGGGAGGATGAAGGCCCGGAGGGGCGGTGAAAAAATGGGGAGATAACGCGCGAAAGTGCGGGGATTTCAGCTGAAAACGGGGGGCTTTGCACTGCCCTCGGGGACGTTTCTGCCCGACGAAGGCGGGAAACGGCGGAGCGGTGGGGCGTTTCTGCTCGACGAAAGCAAGGACTTGTTACGCGGCGGGGGTAAAGGCGACTCACGGCGGGAGACGGCAAGACGCACTGCGGGGCGAGGGCGTTTCTCCCGCGGACAGACGGACGGAAGCGCGGAGGGCGACCGCCGAATCAGTGGATCGTGACCATCGTGGCGCCGAATCCGTACTCGCGGAAGGAGGCGTCTTGGTGGGTGCAGCGGGGATAGTGGCGCTTGAGGTCCTTGAGCAGGGCGGCACGCAGTACACCTTCGCCCTTGCCGTGGATGAACACGATGCGACGGCCGTGCTCTTTGGTGTGGGCGCGCATGGTGTCGTGGAAGACGCGGAGCTGGCACATGAGGATGTCCGACGAGGTGAGGCCGGCAACAGAGTCGAGAACGGATTCGGCGTGGAGATCGACTTCGACAATGGCATTGCGGTCGAGCGTCGCGGCACCGGGCACGGCGGCTCGGGCGGCGGCACCGGCATGGTCGCCCTTGCGCGCGGGACGGTCGGGGTGCGCGGCGATTTCGGGGGTGACGAGGGCCTCTTCGATGGCTTCGGCGCTCACGGCGACGGACTTGGCGGGACGGTCGTTCTCCACAAGGCAGCGCACGAGGGCGGGTTCGTCGAAGAAATCGGAGTCGCCGAAGGTGTGGAGTTTGTAGAATTTCGTACCGTCGACGCGCAGCGTGACGTTGAGGGGGAGTTTGAGCGCAAAGGGCTTGTCTTCCTTATAAGAGATGAGTTGAAAGGTGAGCCGCTCGAGGTCGGGGAGATCGTTGTGGGTGAGTTTGGCGAGAAAGACCTTGCGATTGGGCTCGACCAAGCCTTCGCGCCACAGCCGATAGTCGGTGCCGTGTTGCGTGAGGGCGATGTAGCGGACGAAGAGATTGGAGTCGTTGACGAAATAGGCCTCAAACTCGGTGACACTCAGTTGGCGGGTGTCGGCGGGCACGAAGGCGAGGTGGAGATTGAGGCTGTCGGCGCCTTTTCGCTCGAGGGGACGGGGGCGGAAGGTGATTTCGCGATCGGCGGGATCGGCGTTTTCGTCAGCGAGGGCGTAGGTTTCGTCGACTTCGTCGCCTTCGTCTTCACCATCGTGGGCGGCGAGGGCGGCTTTGACGCTGGTGTGGGTTTCGCCGGCGGCAACTTGTGCGCGTTTTTTGTGCTCGGCGGCGTCATAGGGGTTGATTTCCTTGCTCTTGCGGCCGGGGGCGGGTTTGCGCTCGAGGTTGTAGGCGTCGGTGTCTACCACAACGATTTCGTGGCGGAGGGTGGGCACTTCAAAACCGTCTTCGTCGGTGACGAGGACGAGGTCTTTACCTTGAAATCCGGTGATGCGGCCTCCGCCGACCGCGTTGAGAAAACGAACTTTGTCTCCGATGTTCATAAAATGGGGATGTTTTGGGGCAAAGGTACAAAAAAATCCGTGTGACACGTCGCACGGGAACAAAAAATCCCCGTCGCCACATGGACAACGGGGAGTTCTATTTAGGATCGATCCTAAGATCGTTCTCTGTCGCTATTATTCAGCGATGCAGATAACGACACGGTTCTGATCGTTGACAGCGAAGGGCTGAACAGTGTCACCCTTTGCGTCTTTGATGATGCGGTTTGCAGCGATGTTGCGCTTAACGAGCTCAGCGAAGACAGCGTTTGCACGTTGCTTGGAGAGACGGCTGTTGATCACTGCGTTACCCGTTCCGCGGTCGGCATAACCGGTGATGGAAACCTTGGCGTTGGGGTTTTGCTTGAGGTAGTTCACCACTTCGTTCACCTTCACGATTTCGCTGGGGCGTACCTTTGCGGAATTGATGAGGAAGAATACGTTGCGGGTGAGGCTTTGTACCTGAACGGGAGCAGGTGCGGGAGCAGGAGCGGGAGCGGGTGCGGGTGCGGGCTCAACAATTTCCTCTTCCTTCACTTCTTCTACGACAGGAGCCACAACGGGAGCCGGAGCCACCACAACGGGTGCAGCTTCGCCGATGCGTCCGAGACGGAACTTCAGACCTGCATAAGCGTCGAAGAGCCAGTCGGCGTTGCCACCGTCCTTGGAGTTGAACTTATCGGAGGTGACGGTAGCGAGACCTTCGAGGTTGAAGGAAACGCGCTTGGCAAGACGGAAGTCAAATTGCACACCACCGCGACCGCTGACAACGTTCAGCTTGTTCTTCTCCCAGAGGAGCTGCATTTCTGCGGGGTGACCGAGAGTGTACTTGTCGTTGTATGCGTCCTCATTCTTGAAGCCGTGGATGTAACCCACACCGAGGATACCGTAAACGGTGAAGAAACGGTTGGGGTTGTAGTGGCTGAAGATGGTGTTGAGGTCGAGCATAGCGTCGAGGCCGAGTTGACCGTAGTTCCACTTGTAGTAGTCCATACGATCGTGGTTGTAATCCCAGCCGTTCTTAGCTTCCCAGCCGCTGGCGTGGAGACGCAAGCCTACGGGACGCGAGAAACGATAGCCCACCGAGAAAGCAGCGGCGGGAGAAATGGTCTTCGACCACTTAAGGTGCTCACCGTAAGTGGTAGCCGCGCCACCCTGAAGACCGATCGTCCAATAAGGGCTGAAATCATACTTGGCCGAGCTCTGTGCGTTGGCACCGAGAGCCACTGCTGCGAGAGCAGCTACCAGAAAAGTTCTGAATTTCATAACTGTGGTTATATTATTGAGTTGAATTATGCGATGCATAGTGCCGAAGGTGCGAAGTTTCTTCGGTTCCGCGTCCAAAGTCCTGCACTTTTCTACTATTACTCGTTGCAAAGGTAAGCCTTTTCAGAGAGCCACCCAATGTTTTTAAGGAAAAAAAGGAGCTCAGACACAATATAAAAGAAGAAGCTTTGGATAAATGGCGCTTTTGGCACGCGCATTCGGCACTTTTTGGGTCAAAATGGCTGATGTGGTCGTGCTATTGTCCCACCATGACCTTGTGGCCGCCTTGAATTTGCACGCCGGGGGTGCCTTTCGGGGCTTTGCGGCCGGTGAGATCGAAATTGTCGGCGGATTTTGCGGAAAAATCGGCTGTTTTTCCGGCAGATCCCCCTTGTTTTTGCGTTTCGTCGCCCAGTTTCACGGCTTCGATGCCCACGAGGGGGTTTTGCTCACGCGTTTGGTAGACGCGCACCCAGTCGAAGCGCGTTTCGTAGCGGAAGTTCATGTCGGGACCTGCCGCCCAACTGCCGTCGCCCACGCTCTGGTTGAGGATGAGATAGAAGGGTTCGGTGTAAGGCCACTGCCCGTTGGCCAAGGCATCGGCGTTGGTGCTCTTCACCGCGGTGCCGGCCACTTTTCCGTCGACGCTCCATGTGATTTGGGTCGGTGTCCACTCGACGGCGAAGGTGTGGTAGCGCGAATAGTCGATGTCGCCCATCGCAAAGTGCGACATCGGGTCGTTTTTGTGCTTGAGGTTGAACGTCCAATTGGAGTGCAGGGTGTGATAGGCCTTGTTTTCGTTGTTGATCTGCTCCCAAATGTCGATTTCTCCCTCGTGCGGCCAACCTTTTTTGCTTTTGGCAGGCATCATCCAGAAGGCGGGGAAGTTGCCACTGTGGGGGGTGGTGAAAATACGCGCCTCGGCTCGACCATAGCGGAAGGAGTAGCGGCCTTCACTTCGCACTCCGCCGGTGATGAAGTCCTTTTGTTCGCCCTTTGCCTTGAGGGAATCGGGCGTGGCCATGGCGCGGCACACCAATTCACCGTTCTGCACGAAGACCGTGAGGGGCGAATCGGAGTGGAAGCGGGCCCAGGTGGGATTGCGGCGGACGGTGCGCGACCAGATTTTAGCGTTGGGCTGCGAACCGTCGGGGGCATCGAACTCGTCGGCGAAGGCGGGCAGATATTTTGCGTTTTGGCCGGGCACATAGTGAGCGATGATGCGCACGTCGCCCTGCATGACTGCGGCGGGAAGCGTGATACGGCCGTCGGCGGCGGGGGTGAACTCGGTTTCGGTCCACTGCGGCGTGCCGCCCACGGTGGAGGGGCCGTCGAGTTCGTGGCCGTGGCGCACGGCAAAGCGCTCGAGTTCATAACCGGCATCGGGGGTGACGACGCGGAGGGCGAGGGCTTCGTCAGAAGCCACGGTGAGGGGCAGCGCGCCGTCGGGGGCATAGAGATTGGCGTTGCGCGTATCGAGACTCAGGCGGGACTCGGCGTAGGCTTTGCCCTTGACTTCGAGCCAGGTGTCGACGATGGCGCCGCGATTGGTGAGGATGCCGTTTTTGCCCTTGGCGCTGTTTTCCGATCCGAGTGAGCCGGCGGGATCCACATTGTCCCAGTCGACTTTGAAACGCAGGCGATAGCGACCGGGCGCAAGGTTGGCGGGCAGGCGAAACGCGGGGGGATTGAGTGCGCTGCCGTAACCTTGGACGTTGGGCGCGATGGTGCGGCCGGTCATGTCCTGACCTTGATAGTAGGAATAGGCGAGGAGGTCGCCGTTGCTGGTGAAATTGCCGTCACTGTCGCGGTCTACGAAGACGTATCCGTGCATCCACGTGGCGCCATTGTTGCCGTAATCGAAGCGCACCTCGACGCGATCGCCGGGACGTGCGGTGAGGGTTTCGGCTGTGAGGTCGGTGTAGGGGGCGGGGTTGGCAATGGTGAGCCGACGGGCGCCGGCCGAGGTGGTAAAGGTGACGCCGCGCAAAGGACGGTCGGCAGAAACAGCGGGCGCATTCTTGTCGAAGTGCAAGGGATAGTCGGATTGCGCCGCGGCTCCGAGTGGGAGCAGCAGGGCGAAGGCGAGGAGGTAGGGTTTGATCATGCGATGAAAGAGATGAGAGGAGGGAGAAGGGTTCGGTCGGCGGGGACAGACCGAACAAAGATGGGCCGGCGACGCGACGCCTCGGGGGCGGGCGAAGGGCCGGGCGGAGGAAAAACAAAAAGGCATACGAGATACCGTGTGGCTCCCGTATGCCTTTTGAGCTGCTGTGCGAATTAACGCAACACTTTGTGTCCACCGACGATCTGCAGTCCGTGTGCCGATTCACTGACACGGCGACCGCTGAGATCATAGACTGCTTTCGATGCGGCGGGGGCGGCGGCTTTCAGCGCACCGAGGCCGGCGGGTTTCGTAAATTCGATTTCCACCGTGGCACCGGCGGGCACATCCTTCAGTTCGTAGGCACCTTGCGTGGCAGTGGGTACCACTTCCAGATTTTTCTGGCCGACGTGAACATAGACCGTGGTGAGGTCTTTGTCGGATTTCACCACGAGGGGTGCACCTTTGTGGCTGACGATGCGCGTCGCGGTGGGCTTTCCGTTCACCCAAGTGATGTCTACGGTGAAGTTACCCACGGCTTTCAGCCCCGTGACGTGACCATTCTTCCAAACGGAGGGAAGCGCGGGCAGGATCTCGATGATATTGTCCTGACTTTGGAGCAACATTTGCGCGATACCCGAGCACATTCCGAAGTTACCATCGATTTGGAAGGGAGCATGCGAGTCGTAAAGGTTGTAATAGATACCACCTTGTCCTTCGTCTACGCCGTAGGTGGTGGAGTGACGCAGGGCGTTGTTGAGGATCACACGGGCATGGTCGCCGTCTTTGGCGCGTGCCCAGAGATTTGCCTTCCAGCCCATCGACCAACCGGTGGCCACATCGCCACGGAAACGGAGCGAGCGTACGGCAGCATCGTAGTAACCTCCGTCGCCGGGCCGCACTTGGTTGAGCGGGAAGAGGCACATGAGGTGGCTCATGTGGCGGTGGTTGGGGCCTTGTCCGCTGGTGAAGTTCGAATACTTCCACTCACGGAGCAGGAGATCTCCCTTCTTGATGTTGCGTTGGTCGGCCTGTTGCTTCCACGTCGTGCCGTCGTAGGCTTCGGTGTGGAGACCGGTATCGATATGATCGAGGTAATTGTCGAGTTGCTCCACGTCGGCGGGCGTGAGTCCCAGCTCGGCTGCACTCAATTCGTTGATGGCGTCACGGCAAATCTGCAGGTTAGCGCGCACCAATTGCTGAGCATGTGCCACACCATCCTCGGTGGGACCGTGTTCAGGCGACCATTCGTTGGGGCAAACCCACGTGCCGTCCTTCACACGCGTGTCTTTTTTGAGGCGTTGCATCCAGAATTCGGCCGAACTCCACATGGCGGGGAAGGCACGTTTGAGGTATTCTTTGTCGAGTGTGTAGCGATAGTGGTCCCAAAGGTGGGTGCAATACCAGGCATTGGCCACACAGTATTGCGATCCCCAGGTAGACATGCCGCCGAAGATGCTACTTTCGGTGAAGACGGTCCATCCTTTCGTCTGTCCGGAGCGTTGTGCGGCTTTGCGCCAGGCGGCCGAGGTGGAATTGTCGATGATAAAATCGAGGAAAGGCACGTGGCACTCGCTGAGATTGGTTTGTTCGGCGGGCCAATAGTTCATTTGCACATTAATATTAGTGTGCACATCAGAATTCCAAGGCGCATGTGCGCTGTTGTTCCAGATACCTTGCAGGTTGTTGGGCACATGTTGTGCACCGCGGCTGGAGGAAATTTCGAGATAGCGTCCGTAGTGGAAGTAAAGTTCCTCGAGGAAGAGTCCATCGGCCGAGTTTTTGTTGTTCTGAGATCCGCTATAGAACTTCACCAGGTCCTCGGTATTCTTTTTCGAAGGGTTGGGTGTGATCTGGAAGTCCACACGTCCCATGAAAGAAGTGAAGTTTGCCACGTGCGCATTGAGGAGTTCGTCCCACGACTTGGCAGCCGCTGCGTCTACGATACCTTTCACGCGGTCGGCGAGCTGGGCGGCGTCGCCGGAAGTGCGGGCCGGCACCGAACTGTCGAAGCTCGTTCCACCACAAAGGAGGAGAATCACTTCGGAAGCGCCGTCCACTTCGATGCCATCTGCCGTGGCGCGGAGCGTACCGCCCACGGGAATCACCTTCATCAGGGCGTTGTGGTAGATGGTTTGGAGTTTACCGTTGAACGTCCCGGTGCCGTCTGCGGCATACGTCGCATTGTCGGCGTGCAACTCGTCGCCGGGCACGAGCGAGAAGCAGAGATGGAGTTTATTGGCGCCTTGTGCCGTGTAGCGCGCGGCCACTACGCCGTCGGGGGCGGAGGCAAAGTAACGACGGGTGTAGAGCGTGCCGTCTTTGTCGGCAAAGTTCACCCCGCCGATGCCCTTATCGATGTCGAGATAGCGCACATAGTTGAGCACTTTCTTGTTGGCCGTTCCGTCGAAGGCGTCGGTGTTGAGGTTCTTCACGAAGACACCGCCGAAGTTCAGGAAGCAACCGAAGCCGCTGTTGGGGCCGTCGCCGCCGCGCGTGTTGATGTCGTTCGGACCACCGGCCCAGAGCGTCTTTTCGTTGAACTGAATTTCGTCGTTCATCACGCCACCGAAGAGGCTTGCGCCCAGCGAACCGTTACCGATGGGGAGGGAATACTCCATCCAGGGGTTCGACACGCCCATGGCCGGTTTCTTGTACCACAGCGTGTGGCGACTTTCGGGGGTGAAGGCGGCAATTTGGGTGAAAGGATACTCCCAGCGTCCGTTTTGCGGGAGCTGTTGGCGGTAGGCGGTGTAGGTCACCGGCGGTTGGAAGGAAGGATCGACGAAATAGAGCGGGTTGTTCGGGTCGCCTGCGTTCCAGAATCCAAGTTCTTTGCCCGCGCCGGCACCGCCCCACTGGTTGATTCCCTTGTTTTTTTCGTTGCTTTTGGTGATTTCGTAGCATCCGTCGTGTCCCGGGCTGGCGATGAGGGCGAGTTGAATGGCTTTAGATTTGTCGGCCGTCGCACCGATGTGCGTATTGTCAGCCGCCATCGTGACGTAATTGCCCTTGTCCGAACGGAGCACAAAGGCATCTTTATTGCCGATCAGCGCGAAAGTCTGTCCGTTTTTGGCGAACAAGGCGGTACGCATCGGCTGTCCGTCGCCATTGTCTTGCAGGAAAGCCTCGCCCGTCTTGAACTGGATGCGCACATATTGGGGTGCGGCTTCCGTACTGAACACGGGCTCCAACTTCTGCGCGCCCGCCGCCACCCAAGTCAGGGTGAGGAGAACGAAAAGTGAAAGCAATCTTCTCATGTAGTGAGGAATAGATAAGGTAAAGATTTGAATAAAATTCATGTTTGGCGGGCACATTCCTTCACCGGGGGCGCGGGGAAGTACCGAAAAAGCGGGAAGTGTGGCAGGCTCACCTGGCAAAACGCAGGCGAAACGCGCAAGCACTGTCATACTCTTGTGGCAAAAATAGTATTTTCCCGTCAGATAAACAATTTTTCTCGGGCAATTATTTTTCAAATTGCCATGTGGTGCACGCAAAAGCGGCGTCCCTCGGGAGGAGGAACGCCGCAGTGCAAGAAAAAAAATGGAATGACGGAGTGTCTTATTCAGTACTATATAAGAGATGAGTCGCAGGCTTGCGGCTTACATCATGCCGCCCATGCCGCCCATACCGGGGGCGCCCATCGGCATCTCGGGCTTGTCTTCTTTTTTGTCGCAGATCACGCACTCGGTGGTGAGGAACATGCCGGCCACGGAGGCTGCATTTTCGAGCGCCACGCGGGTCACCTTGGCAGGATCCACAACGCCGGCTTCGCGGAGGTTGACAAACGTGTCGTTCTTGGCGTTGTAGCCGAAATCGCCCTCGCCTTCGCGCACCTTGTTCACGATCACTGCGCCTTCCACGCCGGCATTGCGGCAGATTTGGCGGAGGGGTTCTTCGATGGCGCGGCGAATGATGGCGATACCCGTCTGTTCGTCGGCGTTGTCGCCCTTCACGTCGGCCAGTGCCTGCTGGGCGCGGATGTAAGCCACGCCACCTCCGGTCACGATGCCCTCTTCGACAGCGGCGCGTGTGGCACAGAGTGCGTCGTCACAGCGGTCTTTCTTCTCCTTCTGTTCGGTCTCACTGGCTGCACCGACCTCGAGCACGCACACGCCGCCCGAGAGTTTGCCGAGACGTTCCTGGAGTTTCTCCTTGTCGTAGTCAGAAGTCGAGTTTTTGATCTCGCTTTTGATCTGCTGCACGCGTTCGGCAATGTTTTCTTTCTTACCTGCGCCGTCGACGATGGTGGTATTGTCCTTCGTCACGGTGACTTTCTCAGCGGTGCCGAGCATGTCGAGCGTAGCCTGCTCGAGTTTGAGTCCCTTGTCCTCGCTGATCACCACGCCGCCGGTGAGCACGGCGATGTCCTCGAGCATGGCCTTGCGACGGTCGCCGAATCCGGGCGCCTTCACGGCACAAATCTTCAGCTGCGTACGCAGGCGGTTCACCACGAGGGTGGTCAGTGCTTCGCTGTCCACGTCTTCGGCGATCACCAAGAGGGGGCGTCCGCTCTGCACGGCGGGTTCGAGGATGGGGAGGAAGTCTTTGAGATTGGAAATCTTCTTGTCGTAGATCAAGATGTAGGGGTTCTCCATCTCGCAGTGCATCTTTTCGGCATCGGTCACGAAGTAAGCCGAAAGATAACCGCGGTCGAACTGCATCCCTTCCACCGTTTTGAGCACCGTGTCGCGACCTTTCGCGTCTTCGATGGTGATCACGCCATTGGCCGTGACAGCACGCATGCCGTCGGCGATGAGTTTACCGATTTCGGCGTCGTTGTTGGCCGAAATGGTGGCCACCTGTTCGATCTTGTCGTAGTTGTCGCCCACCTGTTCGGCCTGCGACTGGATGTGTGCCACCACGGCACTCACCGCCTTGTCGATACCGCGCTTGAGGTCGAGAGGGTTGGCACCGGCGGCCACGTTTTTCATGCCTTCGGTGAGGATGGCCTGCGTGAGCACGGTGGCCGTCGTCGTACCGTCGCCCGCATCGTCGCCCGTCTTGGAGGCCACGCTCTTCACGAGCTGTGCACCGGCGTTTTGGAAGGAGTCTTCGAGTTCAATCTCCTTGGCCACGCTCACACCGTCCTTGGTGATGCGGGGCGCACCAAACTTCTTATCGATCACCACGTTGCGGCCTTTCGGTCCGAGCGTGACTTTAACGGCGTCGGCCAGGGCGTCGGCGCCTTGGCGCAGGAGTTCGCGAGCATCTACGTTGTACTTAATATCTTTTGCCATGATCTGTTGCTAATTAAGAAAGGGGTTGGCGTGTCGGCGGGCAGTGAGGCGCACACCGTTCCACGCGGAAAAGAATTGAAAAAATCGCTTTGAGGGCGAAGCCAAACGGCTCGGGTGGTTTTATTCCACCACGGCCAAGACGTCGCTCTGTCGCATGATGAGCAACTTTTCGCCGTCTATTTCCACTTCGGTGCCGGCATATTTACCGTAGAGCACATTGTCTCCGGCTTTGAGCACCATGGTTTCATCCTTCGTGCCTTGACCCACGGCCACCACCGCGCCGCGGCTGGGTTTTTCCTGTGCGGTGTCGGGAATGATGATGCCGCCGACGGTTTTTTCCTCGGCCGGTGCGGGCTTGACAAGCACGCGATCTGCAAGCGGTTTGATAGTCATTGTTGTCGTTCTTTTGATGTTTCGAATTTGTCCTTGTGGAATGCAAAGACCTTGCCAAGGGAGGCCGACGCCACGGAGTGCGACATTTTGTCAGCACAGATGACAAAAACGCGGTGCCGCTCCCCATTCCGACGGTCATCACGGCGGGGCGTGCGTCACTTTGCAACCCGATTGCGAGAAGAAAGGTCTATTTTTGCATTGTCGTCCTCCCGCTCGTGCCCCTTTTCGTACACCCCAGCGACGGCGACACACCTTATTATATAGAACTCCCCGCGGCGCCTCACGGCCTCATCCGCGGTTTTACTCCCCTTGTCCATGTCCTCTCTCCTCCCCCTCTCGTCCTTTTCAGCCGGCGGCCGGCGTCTTGCCCACCGCGTGGCCACCTTGCCGACCGATCACGCGCCGTTTCTGCTCGAAAGTCGCGCGTTTTTGTTCAGCATCTCCCCGTTTTTCGCCCATAACGCCCCGCTTTCTTCGTCCGCACCGCACGGCACCTGCTGCGGCGGGGAGACCGCGGCAGCCACGCGCCCTGCGCACCCCCACACCGCCCCTGCGTGCGGCTGCACCTGCTGCGGGCACGCCGGCCGCGGGGCCGATCAAGATCACGAGCCCGAAGACGGATGGCGCCAATGGGTGCGCCCCGCTGTGGGTTTGGCCCTCGCCCTCTCCGCCTGGGGCCTCCTGCACGCTGTGCCCGCCCTCGCTCCGTGGGAGCGCCTGCTCTACGTGCCGGCCTACGTGTGTGTGTCGCTGGGCGTGTGGCGCGAAGCATGGGAATCCCTGCGGAGCGGCAACTTCTTCAACGAGTTCACCCTCATGCTCATTGCCACGGTGGGTGCGCTCGCCCTCGGCGACTGCCCGGAAGCGGTGGGCGTGATGCTCTTCTACTTGGTGGGCGAAACGCTCCAAGGCCTAGCCGTGGGTCGCGCCCGCGCCGACATCGCCTCAGTGGCCGCCCTGCGTCCCGATCACTGCACGATGGTGGACGAAAGCGACGACACGCTCCGCGAGGTCGACCCCAAGACGGTGGCCTGCGGCACTGTGCTGCACATTGAGCGCGGTGCGCGCCTGCCCCTCGACGGCGTACTGCTCACCCCCGTCCTCCGCGCCGACACTTCCGCCCTCACCGGCGAGAGTGCTCCGCGCACCTTCGCGGCCGGCGACGAGTTGGCGGCCGGCGTCATCGCCCTCGACCGCGCAGCCCGCATCCGCGTGACGAAACCCTACGGCGAGGATGCCCTTTCGCGCATCATGCACCTCGTGGAAGAGGCCGCCGAACGCAAAGCCCCTGCCGAACAGATGATGACGCGCATTGCCCGCGTCTACACCCCCGTTGTGGTGGCGCTGGCTGCCCTGCTCGCCACCGTGCCCACACTCCTCGCAGCCGTGCGTCCCGACTGGGGCATCGAGGCGCCGCAATGGTGGTATCGCGCCTTGGTCTTTCTGGTGGCTTCCTGTCCCTGTGCCTTGGTGCTGAGCGTGCCGTTGAGCTATTTCCGCGGCATCGGGGTGGCTTCGCGCCGCGGCATCCTCTTCAAAGGCAGCCTGCATTTGGATCGCGCGGCGGACATCGACACGGTGGTTTTCGACAAAACGGGCACGCTCACGCACGGCGTGGTCACGGTGGCCGACGGCGTCGACAGCGGTACGGCGGGGGCGTTCACAGTGAGCGACGACCGCACGCGCACTTCGGCCTTCGCGGCCGTGAAACAGCTGCGCCGATCGGGCATGCACACGGTGGTGCTCTCGGGCGACGAGCGGCCGAAGGTGGAAGCCTTGGCGCGCGAACTCGCTCTCGACGAGTGGCACGCCGAACTCCTCCCGGCCGACAAACTCACGGCGCTCGAAGCGCTCATCGACGGCGGCCGGCGCACGGCTTACGTGGGCGACGGGGTGAACGACGCCCCGGTGTTGGCGCGTGCCCACGTAGGTTTCGCCATGGGAGCGGGAGGAACGGACGCGGCGGTGGACACGGCTGACGCAGTACTGGCCACCGACGACCTGCGCCGCGTGGCCGATGCGCTACACATCGCGCGCCGCACACGCCGACTCGTCTGGACGAACGTCCTTTTGGCGGTGGGCATCAAACTCCTCGTCTTGATTCTCTCGGCCTTCGGCCTTGCGGGCATGTGGGCGGCGGTGTTTGCCGACACGGGCGTTGTGTTGCTCTGCGTCGCCCTCGTGTTGCTGGCGCGCTTCCCCGCGGGGGCAGGGCAACCGGCGGATTGCGAGGCCGAAATGCGCAGCGAATCGGCAGAAAAATCGTAACTTTGCGCTCATCGTCTCGGCGTGCGGCGCAGCGCCCTCCGGCGGCCGTCGGTGCGCGCCGAGACGTTCCACCCCTTTCTTTCCCTTTGTCTCATGACCACTCCCGAAGAAGAAAAACTCTTGCACCGCGGCATTCGTCCCACCGCGGCACGTCTGCTGGTGCTGCGCGCATTGGAGGCGGCGGGTTGCGCCCTCTCGTTGGCCGACTGCGAGGCGCGGTTGGGCACGATGGAGCGCAGCACGGTGTTTCGCGCGCTCTCCACCTTTGCCGAGCACCATTTGGTGCACCATGTGGAGGATGGCACGGGACAGTTGAAGTATGCGCTCTGTCCGGACTCGTGCCATTGTGGCGAAACCTCGGCCGACGATCCGGCAGACCTGCACCTTCATTTCGTTTGCGAGCGTTGTCACCGCACGCTCTGCTTGCCCGATGTGCCGATTCCCATCCCTCAGCTTCCCGATGGCTTTGTGATTCACACGGCGGGCTATGTGGTGCGTGGCATCTGCGCCGATTGTGCCGCTCGCTCGCGATCTTGATGCCGCGCTTGGGATGTCGCGAGTCGAGCGCGCCACTCACTTCCGCACACGGCCCACTCCTTCTCAGGCCGCACCTGCTTTTTTACACAAGGTTTCCCACTCCGCTCCTCACTCCCCCACTCCCCTTCGAGCCGCACCCACGTTTTTTTCGTAGGGTGCCCTGCCACTTTCTCGTCCCCCTTCTCTATCTCAAGCCGCCCCCGCATTTTCTCCACAAGGTGCACACGCCGCCCCTACTCTCTGCGGACTTGTCTCCGCGCCTTCCCGCACCTGCGCCACGTCCCGCCCGGCTGCACGCCATTCCCTCCGCATGGCCACCGCCACAATGGGGCCTTTCTTCCGAAAACACAAAAAACGAGCACCGTTCCTTGGGGAGCGGTGCTCGTTTTGGGTTGCTAAGCGGTCGACATTCGGCCGAGTGGTGTTGACCTGCGCGACAATGGGCGGTCACACCGGCGGGAAGCGCGTGCGCCGACGGGGCTTAGCGTGCGCGACGTGTGCGGTAGATCTGATTGACGCGGCGCTGTACTTTAGCGTAGCGGGAACCGAGTTGGTCTTTGCGCACTTGGCCGTTGCCATAGACGCCGCGCATCACTTCGCGGGCGATTTGTTCCACACTGCCCTTGGGCGCCTGTGCGGCCGCGGCGGCCGTGGTCGGCGCAGAGGTGGGCGTGCTCGACGCTGATGCGGGAGCGCTCGATGTGGAAGCCGCCTTGGTCGGCGCAGCTGCGGAAGCAGGCGATGTGGAAGCCGAGGTCGCCGGCGCAGCTGCGGCGGAGTGGGTCTCGCCACCGGCCTGGGCACTCGATGTTTCGGCCGCCGGGGCGGCGGTGGTTTCGGCGTTTCCGTTGGCTGCGGGGGCAGCTTTGCCGGCGCCTTCGCTCGCAGCCGCCTCTCCGCCGGAGGGCGACGCAGCTGCCGGCGCGCTGTCGACGACGACACTGTCGTTCTGACCGGCAGTCGCCACACTCGGCGTGCGATCGTCGCCACATTGGCGCACGAAATACACACCTCCTGCGGCCAACAGGGCCACGACCACGGCAGCCACCCACCATTTTCCACCACCCGACGAGGGTTGTGGCGCAGCTCCGGGGCCTTTGGGCGCAGTTCCTTCCACCTTGGGCGCGGAAACTTCCGGAGTCTCTTTCGTGCGGAGGGTGACCTTGCGTTTGAGTTGGACCATGGAAAGGGCTTTTAGTCGTTGCAGATGAGTGCGAAACCGGGCACTTCGTCGAAGGCCGTGCCGAGATCCATGACGCGGCTCTCGTTGACGAGGGCGAATTCGCCGTTGTTGTTGGCAATGGAGCAGACAAGATAAACGTGGCCCTGGCTGGGATCGTCCATGTTCACCTCGAGGTTGTCGCCGGCATCGCTGGTCACTTCCACGCGACCGCCCTCGTCGGCAAAGGTCACATCGCGACCTTTGACGGCTGCATCATAGTTCACCACGCAGATGTAGGCTTTCTCGATGTCAGCGAGGGTGGCCACGTTGATTTGTTCCACTTCTTCACCGCCGGGAGAGGGTTCTTTTTGGTCGCCCATGTGGAGGATGTAGGGGAACTCGGTGAGCGAACCGAGGTCCTTGCGGCGGCGACGGTATTCGTCGGAGAAGACACCGCCTGCTTCGCCGTCTTTCTTCTTGAAGAAGAGGCAAAGGTCGAGATCGGTGGCCGACTGCCAGAGCATGCGCACCTTGAGTTTTCCGGAAAAGGTGAAAGTTGCGGTTTCGCCCTTGGTGCGGAGGGTGATTTTGCGTTTGAGTGTTACTGCCATAGTGGGTAAGTGGGGTTTAAAGGGTTGAGATTTCGAAAGGAAATTGGGGGACGCCGTGCCGCCCTCGGGGAGCGGAGGCGCCCAACGGGGGAGGAACGGGCGAAAAGCGGAGGCACGCTGTGGCGGAAAGGGCGCATCGCCGTGTCAAGTGGTGCGCTATTTGCCCGCGGCGGGGATCCTCACTCGCAGATGAGGGAGAAGCCGGGCACTTCGTTGAAAGCCGTGCTGAGATCCATGACGCGGCTCTCGTTTTTGAGGGCGTAATTGCCGTCACGGTTGAGGATGGAGCAGACAAGATAGACGCTTCCGGGCTCGGTGGCATCGGCTTGTACTTCCAAATTGTCGCCGGCGTCGCTGGTAATCTCCACGCGGCCGCTCTCATCGGCGAAGGTGACATCGCGACCTTCGGTGGCGGCACCGTAATTGACGATGCAAACGTAGGCTTGCTCGAGGTCGGCCAGCGATCCGACGTTGATTTGTTCTACAGATTCGCTGCCTTCGCCGGGTTCGGGGCTGTCGCCGAGATGAAGGATGTAGGGAAACTGGTCGAGCGCGCCGCGATCGCTCTTGCGGCTGCGGAAGAGGTCGGAGAACACGCCGCCCACTTCGCCGTCCTTGCGGCGGAAGAAGAGACAGAGGTCGAGATCTGTTTCAGACTGCCAAAGGAGTCGCACTTTCAGTCGGCCGGTGAAAGTGAAGGCGGCCTCTTCTTTGCGACGGAGGGTGACTTTGCGTTTGAGACGCACTTGCGGTTGATCAGACATGGGAGAGAGGGGTTGAAAGGTTTGTATATATAAGATGTGTGTCGGGCGCAACGACACCCGCACGGCTTCTTGCTGCGCACAGCGGGGAGGGCGTTTCGCGCACGGCGCACATTAGCGTTCTTCGTCCGCGCGTTCGCGCACGTTGCAGATGAGTTTGAAGCCGGGAATCTGCTCGCAGGCCTCGACAATGGTGAGGACTTTGCGCTTGCGCAGGAGCCTGATGAGGCCATCGGGGCCCTTTTGGAGATTGGCCACCCAATAGACGCAGCCTTCGCCCTCAGAGCGGAGGTTGCTGTGGTGATAATCGCCGGCCTTCGTTTGAAAATCGACATAAGCGCCCGCTTCTTCAAAAAACGAAGCGCTCTCGGCATTCGCCGCCTCGTAGTCCACCACACAGATGCAGGCCTTTTCGATACCGCTGAGCTCGCCGATCCAGATTTCCTCGGTGGCGCCTCCACCTTTTTGGGACAGCGTCTCGTCGCCCCGGTGCAAAATGTAGGGGAATGCGTCCAGTCTGCCCAGATCCTCGGGACGTTCGCGATAGTCGGAGGAGAAAACGCCGCCCGTGCCCCCATCTTCTCCGCGATAGAACAGGCAGAGATCGAGGTCGCGCGCCGTCAGTTCGTCTTGGTCGGCGGCATTCCAGCAGAGTCTCACCTTCATTTTATTCTTGAACGTGAAGATAATGCCGCTTTTCTCCCGGATGGTGACGTACGGTCGCCTCTCCGCGTCGGTGCATTGCACACCTTTTTTCCTAATACTGAGTAGTGGGTCTTCGGTCATGGGGACGATGCATTTAGAACTTGAACTCCTCTAAAGAATAGCCCTTCTGGGTTTCGTTTTTCGGATCCTTCTTTGGTTTGTTGTCGGGCGTAGGTTTCGCTTTGCCCCCCCCGTTCTTTTTGCCGGGGGCGGGTTTGGGGTCTTCATTATTGCCGAAGAAGCCCCCAGGATCGTGCTTTCCCGGCGGTTGATCCGCACTCTCCTGCGGTTGCTGCTTGCCCTTTGGGGGTTGCCCTACAGTATTTTCGGATTTACCCCTGCCCTGTTGCGGTCGGTCCGGACTTTGTTGCGTGGTTTCGGCGAAGAAGTCTTTTTTTTGATCCTCTTCTTCGAAAATTCGTTTGAAGAGTCTCTTCACGCTCTCCTTTTGTTGGGGTGTTATGGCGTCGGCTTCGAGCGCTTTGAGGAGCCTTCTGGCTTCTTCATAGTTGCGGTCGGCGATCAGCACCTTGACTCTTTCCAGCGCTTCTTCAAATTGCCGGCGATCACGCTCGGCGCGCACTCGTTCTTTGGCGCGTTCCACCCGTTCGGCGAGTTCTTCGTCTTTGCGGCAGCGGAGCACCTCTTCGGCGTAGCGGACAAAGGTGGCCCAATCGCCGTCGAACCAGGCTTTGTTGTAGTGTTTTGTACAGTCGTCGATGAACTCTTTTTGCTTTTGCTCGGCTTCGGCAGCCCGTTTGTGCTGCTCTTCGCGGGCAATCCACTCACTTTGCTGCTCCGGGTCGAGGAAAGCGGCGAGCCGGCGCGCACATTCTGCGGCCTTATCGTGGTCATGCCGGTCGGCGGCGCGGGTATATTCCTGCTTCATGGCGAAGATTTTTCTCTCGCGCTCGCTGATTTTCAGTCGGCAGGTGCTCATGCGCGGCTGCAAATCAGGGTGGTTCGGGTCGAGGAAGCGCACTTTCTCGAATTCCTCGAGGGCTTCGTGGTAATTACCCTGCTGTTCTAAGACGTCAGCTCGGGCGAAAAATCCGCTGATGCGAGTGGCCTGATCGATTTGCTTGGTCGACTCGTCGTGAATCTTCTTGGCGGTTTTGGAATCGGGGCGCACATTGAGGGCTGTTTTGGCGTGTGTGAGCGCCTCTTGCCAGTCGCGGTGCTCGAAAGCGTCCTGCGCCTGTTGGATGCTGCTTGCATATTGCTCGGCGCGCACCTTGTCTGCGGCGATGTTGCGGTTGGCGGTTTCGAGTTTCGCTTTGGCCTCCTTGTCTTCGGGGCGAAGTTGGAGTGCATTTTGGGCCCAGTCGAACATGCTGTGCCACTCCTTTTTCCGTTCGCACTCTTCAATTTTGGCCATGGCCGTGAAGAACTCTTCCTTGTCCTTGCGTGCGGCGGCATCTACCTGCGCCTTTTCGTCGGCAAGGCGGGCGGCTTCGCGTTCGCGCTCGGCCTCGGCCTGTGCATTGCGCAGGGCGATGAGTTCCTGCTCGCCGAGTTTGCGGTGCATTTGGGCTTCGGTGCTGAACTGGTCGAGGTTAATCTCGCGATAGACGGAGACAATTTTGGGAAGGTCGCAGCGGCGGAAATAAACGAGGTCTTCTTTTTGAAAACGGTAGCTGGCCGTGACGGCTTCGCTGAACTTTTCGTTCACAAATCCATCGCCGAGGAAAAGGATACCGCGGAGAAATTCGTCGGGTTTTAGGACTTTGGCCACGAAATTTTTGATCTCGTTGATGACGGCCCGGACGATTTTTTCGGTGCGGTCGTTGATTTCTTCGGCGATTACGTTCACATCGAAGGTGTTGGGGGCCACGGAAAAGCGCACGCCCAGCAAGTGTACGGGGCGTCCGCCTCGGGTGGCATCGAGTTGGCGCAACCACCCTTCGGCATGCTGTTCGAGGTTGCTATACTCTCGTTCTTTCTCCTCAGGGGTGGAAAGAAAATGCTGCACATTGTTGATTTTCGCCACAATGGTCTCCACAAGTGCGCGCACTCTGGGGTCGGTGCCCATGCCGGGGAGGGTATTTTCGGCCAACCGCACGAAGGTTTCGCCTTCGCGGCGGTAGATGCTGAAATGCAGATGCTCGTTGTAGGCATTGAGCACGAGGTAACACCCGTCTTCGCACAAGTGGTTGCTGCGTCGGGCGTGTTCGAGCGCGAGATGTTCGACGGGCACGGAACGTTCGCACACATCGAAGCCTTGGTTTTTGAGCACATTTTCGACAAAGATGTTGCGCGAGGCGTAATCTACGTCGGCGGCGAAGGAGATGTAGGTGGGCACTTGGCGGCCGGCGCAGGGTGAACTGTCATAGCCCGCGGCTTCGCTCCATTCATCGAGGATGCCGGCTTCTTTGAAGAGGTGGCTGATGGGTTGCTCGCGGTCGTAGAGCGAGAAGGTTTTGGTGTTTTCGGCCATGAGTCGGAACACCTGACCGAAACAATGGGGTTCGCCTTCGAAATAGGCGTTTTTGTAAGCATTTCCGTAGAGCACACGGTTATATTCCGTGTCTTCGCGGAAGAAGAGTTCGAAGTATTCGTCTTCCGTTTTGGGACGAATCGGTTTCACCACGTCATTGTTGTCGCGCACGGCGGCAACAATGTAGTGAGTATCGACATAGAGAAAAAGATAATTCATGTGTGCAAGGGAGAAAGCAGTGTCTCCTGTCCGTTTGCTCATCGGTGCGCATTGGTTCATTGGCACTGCGGTCGGCAAGTTGGGGCATTTTGACGAAAAACAGAAGCGTTTCTTCGATTTTCGCCCGTGTTTTGGTTGCGACTCCGCAGTTTTTGCATCGCCGTGTGGGTGAAGGGCTACAGCGGAGGCGAATAGGCGGTGAAAATGAGGACAGTCTGTCGGCCGATGAGGGCGGCGGCCGATGGAATCGGCAAGCGATGCCCACCCCTGCGGGCGGCTGCGCGCCTCACTCCCGAGGAAGTGGGCGCACAGTGCCGCGTGGGCAGATGGAGCAGGGGCCGGTGGAAGCCTCAGCTCCGCCGCCGTCGTGCACAACGGACGCGGCGACGCAGAGCGACTTCGCAGAGCGGCCGGCACGTGTGCTATCAGACGAAGATCTTCTTGATGACGGTCTTCAAGAAGCAGGCGCCCTCTGCAATGATGAGCGGCTGGTGGTAGGGGAATTCTCCACTCTGGTGGCGGAGGGCCTTCTTGTATTCGTCGTCCTCGGTGACAAAGCTGGCGATGCGGTCGGAGAGGTCGACCAGATCTTCGCGCAGGTCTTCGGCTTTGGCGTAGAGTTTCGTTTTGTGACTCACGAAATCGCAGAAGATGTTCATGAAGACTTCGAAATTCTTGGTGCCGCTGAACGACAGGCGGTTCATGTTGTCGGCAAAGTATTCGCCGGAGAGTTCGTCGTCGGCTTGCAGCGTGACAGACGCCTCATTATCCTGCAAATATTGCACGCCGGTTTCGCCGCAGAGGTCTTTTTGGTTGAGGGATTCGGCTTTGACCACCTCTTTGGGCTGCACCAATCCCTTGGCTACCTCCGACTTGTTGTCGACTTCGATGTCGGTTCGGTAGCGAACTTCGACTTCTCGGTCGATCATGAGGTGGAGTCCGGCATTGAGACAGTCGGCGTAATACCTTTCTGTGGCGTTGGTGCCGGCGGGTTCGCGGAGCCAGTGGAAGAGTCGGCCGCCCTTACCGAAGGTGAGCACATCGACGCGCTTGATGTGGTCGAGTTGCTGCTTCTTGATGGTGTCGCCGATGAGGATGCCCGAATAGAAGAGGAGCAGTCCGGTGACATAGGCGGGAATGGTGAAGACAAACTTGGCCTTCTCGCTGATGGTGCTGTAGAAGCGCTCGTAGTCTTCCGTGTCTTTGAGCTGATCGAAGACGCTGTTGAGGCAGTAGGGCGCCTTTCGGGGGGCGTCTCTCACGATCTCCTCGACATTGTTGACAAAGACTTTGTTTTTGTCCTCTTTCTGGCAATAGTAGTTAAGTGCCTCGCGGAACTTTTCGGAGTTGATGATGGCGTTGAAGAAGACGCCTGCGGCGAGACGAACGGAACTTTCGCGGAAGAGGGTGGCTTTGTTGGCGTTTCGCGGATCTTTGGCCAGGAGGAGGATGTCGCTCGTGCTGCCGCCGACGTCGATGCCGAGGAAAAGATTGTCGTTGCTCAGGCCGATTTCGCGCGTGAGGGCGAAACTGCACACGGCCTCGGCCTCGGTGGTGTAGGTGCGGGGAAGCGTGGGTCGACAGCCCACGATGGGCGTGATTTTGCAGAGCTCTTCGTAGATATTTTCGAGCTCATTGCGATCGGCTTCCATCATGGCGCCGGGATAGCTCCAAACGATTTCCTTGGGTTTGAGGCGCTTGGTGTAGAGATAAGCGCAGGCTTGGAGCCAGAGACTCTTGAGGAAGGCACGCTTTTTCTGCAACCCTTTGTCGTCGTTGAGCCACTTCATGTTGTAATGCAGCGTGCCGGCTTGGGTGGTGATGGTGCGTTCGTCCATCTCCTTGACCAAGACATTGGGACGACTCACGGGTACACCACCGGCTACCTCCTCGCTTTGGTATTTGAGATTGTAGCGGCTGTCGTGTTCGTGGAGCCAGGATTTAATTTGCCCGTTGCCGGTGGGATAATTGCTGAAGAAGAGCAACTCGTGGTTCTCGGCCACAGCGCGCAGATCGCGGGTTTCTTGCCCGACAAGCATGGTGCGGAAATTTTGGAACTCCACAGGTTGCGCTTGACTCTCGTCAACGCTGTAGTAAACGCACATGTTGTTGCTGCCGAAGTCGATGCCCACAACAGCCTCTCCCTGGGTGTCAAGACTGGTGAGGTCTTTCACCACTTGGGGGCGGAGCATTAAGTAACCGGCGTGTGCGTCTTTTCCGGCATCCTTGACCATGACGGAGAGACCGGCGGGGGCCAAGGCCATGGAATAGATGTTGTATTTGTGCAATTCCTCGCCTTGTCCGGGGGGATAGGTGATGAGTTGTCGCACTTGCGGCGCGTTGGGTTCGTCGGGAGCGGGGTTGTAGTCGGAAGTGAAGAACTGTCCGTCGATGTTGCGCACAAATTCACCCTTCTGCTTGAAAATGGCTTGGAATTGTTGCGCGGCGTCGGAGGTGCACTCGGTGTAGAGATAGTAGTTCTTCCAGTTTTCCGAAACGAAATTGGGCCACATGATGACCTTCTTGAGTTCGGTCATCCACTTGACCTCGTATTCGCGGGTGTTGAGTTCGACTTGTTCTCCGTCAATCTCGACGACGAGGGAAACAGCGAGGGATCCGGCGTCGTTAAGCCGGGCGGAGAGGCGCGTTTTGCAGTTGTCTCCGTAGCCGAGGAGGCCGGAAAGCGAATTTTTGAAGATGTCTAAGCCAATTTCGGAGAGGGGGAGCGAGAAATAGTCGGCGCCTTCGGTGACAAGGTTGTCGATTTTGAGGTAGAAGACGGCGCTTTCCGAGAGTTTGGGTCGGGCATTGGGCGCTTCTTCCCAACCCACGACAAATTTGTCGTCGCTGAGCAGTTTTTGCACGTCGCCCACGAGTTTATAGTCCCCGTCATTGTTGTAGGTGAAGGTGAAATCGGGCTTCAGATAGACAGGAACGCTGCTTTTGAAGAGAGCCGAGAAAGGATATTCCAGGTTGGCGTACTGCGCCACGGGACCAATTTCACGCAACTGCCCGCCTTTTTGGCGCAATTCTCCTTCCCATTTTCGACTCATACCTTTGAATCCGTTCAGCTCCGCACGTCTTTTTCCTCCGCGCTGGGCATTGATATTGTCCTCGAAGGCTTCGAGATTGCCGTTGAGGTTTTTGACGAAAAGATAGAGCTTTTGCAGCTGTTCGGGGTTGAGGAAAGGAGTCGGATCTTCGAAACGCCCGTTGCGGAACCACTGCACTTCTCCGGCATCGGCCCCAATTTGGCTGTAGTCCACGCCGGTGAACACGCCGGTCATGGGCGAGGTGCCGCCGACCAGATGGCCGCGGTAGTAGATGAGTTGGATGAAGGGCTGCGTATCGGGGTCTTTGGCGAGCTGAAGTTGGTTGCTCCAGAGATCTTTATCGTCGAAGAGCATGCGTCCGAAGGCCGATGCGATGTCATAGAGCCGCCCGTTTCCATTGAGCGAGACGGGTGCCGAGAAGCTCACGCGGTCGGGATAGAGCGCCATCACGGCGAGCAGGCCGCGCCACTCCCCGTGCAGCATTTCATAGAACTGCTGCAATCCCGAAGAGTCGATGTTGGGATCGGGGGCGTTGAGGGTTTGGAGGGCAAACTTGAAGAGGCGTGCGCGCGCCCAGGGGGTGGGCACACCGGAAATGAGGGCGGCGAGCTTGTCGCTGCTCATTTCATCGAGGATTTTACCGGTTTTGATGCCCTGAATGTAGGAGGGCGCCATGTTGAGTTCGTTCCATTCGCCCGCCGTACCGGTCGACAAATTGGTGTAACTCTTGATGAGCAATGCTTTTGTAGACATAGTTTCGTGGGAGATTAGGTGAACTGATAAAGTTTGCCGAGGGTATCGTAGACGAGTTTGTAGAGTTTCTCACCACTGTTGGTGATGGCCTTCCATCCTTGGGAGCTTTCGCGCTCAGCGATGAACATTTTCTTGAAGGGATCGAACTTCGAACCGCTGAAGATACCGCTCTTCTTATAATTATTGTCCTTTCCGACTCCGTCGGTGCGGTAAAGTTCTTTGTTCCAGTTCACTTTCATCAAATCCTTGAACGTGTTGAAACCAAAAAGGCTCGCGTTGAAGAGGAATTTGTCGCCACCGCCGGCCGAACGGTGCAGCTGTCGCACCCATCCCTCGGCGAGTTGTCCTTCGCTACGTTCGAAGAAGAGCAAAGCAAAGTACTTTTTGAGGTACTCCACCTGCGAGACTTCCATGCCCGTGAATTCGGTGATTTCCTTCTGCGCTCCGCAACGCACGCTCTCCACAAAGTCGTCTTCGCCATTGCAGAAGAGGGCAAAAGCGAGCAATGTGCCGAATTTCCGTGCAAACACTTCCGCCCGCTGCTGTCCGACGAAGTCTTCGAATTCGAAACGTCCGCTTTCGCCGACGGCACGATAGAGGTAATCGGTGGCGGCGTGCTTTTTGTTCTCTTCCAGTTGCTCGGGTTTCGTGTTGTAGAAGTCGAGTGCAGCACAAGCGGCGAGGAGTTCGATGTAGTGGGAGTCGTTTTTCTGTTCGGCACCTCCGGTGATGGTCTTACTGCCCTCTTCGCCACGCTTAGCCATGGGCTCCCAATCGATAGAATCTGTGCCGAGCATGTAGAAGCGCTGGTAAGTGCTGCGCACGGTGGCGTCGTCGTCGTAGAACATCATGGCCACTTGCGAATTGAGGGCGAATTTGTCGCTGGTGGCAATGACCTTTTGAGCGTTGAGTTCGTCGCCGGTGGGGGTTTTGAAATTGAAATAGGCCGTGAGCAGGGTGGAACCGAAATACGCATTGCGCAAAACGTTGACCGCCCCGCCGTTCATGCGCTCAGCGGCGCGCGAAATGGCCTGCGGAATGATGGGAATGGACGAAGCGCCCGTACCGCCGAAGACCGACCCGAGGATAAACACCTTGGGCGTGCCGTTTTGCGCCGCTTTGGTGAGCTGCGCGAGGAAACTCTTCAGCTCGTTGTCCATCTGACTCTCGGCAGCTTCGAGGATGGCGTGGTACATCATCATCGAACCGAGGTGAGTTTGTGCGCGATAGCCGTGGCGGAGATTGAATTCCTCCACTTGTTTGGTGAGCACCAGGTCGGCCAGATCGGCCTCTTCGCGGTGGTTGTATTGCGTTCCGCCGTAGTCAAACACCTCTTGGAAGGTGCTTTTCACATCATAGTTGGGGCTGAACTCATAATACTTCACGTTGGCCGAGAAGAAGGTGTCTTTAAGCGGCGTGCGCGCGGCGGCATCGCTGCCTTTGGCGCGGCAGTAGGCCTCTTTCACTTCCTTGAGGCGGGCGAAGTTACCGTTGTTTTTATCGGTGTCGAGGGCAAGGAGGTGGAGTTCGGTGTCGTCGAACATGCCCATTGCGCAGAGGTGCAGGAGCGATTCGATGCAACGCATGCCTGTTCCACCGATGCCGAGAACGAAAAACTGACTCATAGCATTTTATTTCTTGAGGTGGAGGATGGAGCCGAACTTAGAATTGGGCGTGAGATAGGCGAGAAGAAAAACCAACCCGACGTAACCCACGGCAAGCACCCCTAAAGTTTGCCATATGATATGGCTAAATTGCGTTTTATAGGCCGTCTTTTGGATACTGTCCATAACGTAGAGGTCATTATAAAGGAAGAAGCCGACCCAAGCCACAGCCCCAATAATGCCACACACCCAGCGGCGTTTGATGTAAGAGCGGTCTTTTCCGCCCTCCCAGGAGATGGCACTGGAGATAAGCCAAGCAAGCAGGAGGGCAACAAGGACTACAACGGCAGTCCACAACCAGGTTTCGTTTTGCAGCGCATGGAGCTGCTTCGACGTAGTAACGTTGATCATAATTAGAATAAGATTATCGTTTATTTGACTTGATGTAGAGCGTATAGATGGGCGTCTTGAGAATCCGTTCCTTGATTTCGGGATTGATCAGGCACTGTTCTATGCTGGCTCCCACCGAAACATTTTGCTCTCCGGGATGGGTGAGACTCTCGAAGGTGAAAAGCGGCAGATAGACGTTGGTCATTGGGCTAATATCGGTGGCAAAGAGATCAATCTTGGTGTAGTTGAACGGATCGCCGTCGAGAGCCTCATCGGGGTTATACAAATCGCCGGCAAAGGTGAGCTCCACGATGCCATTGGCGGAAAACTTCTTGTCATCGACCTTGACAAAACCCTCACAATCGGCCGGTTCGATCTCTTTCTCGGGCTGTGTCTTTTCCTCCTTCGCGGTGCAGAAATCGGTATAGGGTTGATTGACATTAGAAACCTTGGCCGTGAGACGATCAATGCGATAGCCGCCCAGACTGTTGCGATCTACACGGAGTCCGGTCTCGAAGGGCTTCCCGTCTTTGAGCTTTTTGCCCTCCTCATTTTCGGCGTTGACGAGCATCGGCTCAATGTCATCTTCCCAACCGGCTTCCCAGTCTTGCACTTCATAGTTGCCCGCAGTCTTAAGCACCTTGGCACTCAGCAATTCATCGGGCTGCATCCCCTTGCCGTCGGGAGAATAGAGGAAAGGAGCGCGCACCGAGAAGTGGAACTCGGAGGTGCCGGGAAAATCCTCGAGACGCACCGACTGCTTCACGCGGTTGTAGATATTGTCGGGCAGGCGCTGATCGGTGAAAAGGAAGTAGAAACGCTTCTTTTGCACCGAGCGAGTGCCGACCAGTTCCTCGTAGGGCTCGACAAAGATGAAGATATCGTGCCCCTTCTTGAGCCAAGTCTTGAACGCCTCGGCCAAATAGGGGTTGTTGTCGTTGCCTTTCGTCACCGTGGGCTCGTAATATTCGCCTTGGAAAAAGCGCGAATGCTGTCCCTCTGCGATGCAGTTCGAATAATCGACATAGAGGGCCAGGGCGTTGGGATTGAGTTTTTCGTTCTGCTTTTCGAAATAGAATTCGTGGAATTCAGCGAGCTTGTCGGCGCTTTCCGGCGTCGGCGTACGGCCACTACTGCAGCCCGTCAAACAGCCAATGCCGATCAGCGAACCGGCGCCAACCAGCAATCCGAGGATCAAGTGAGTGATTTTCATATCGTGAAGCGTTGTTTTTATTATAGATCGGGAGAGGTGTGCTGCCGCGCCCGCGTTTCTCTACAACACGTAGCGGGTGTGACCGTCAACGGCGAGCAGAGCAGTTCAACTGCCGAAGTCCGTGCACTGCCGGCCCGGAGGGCGGAGGCAACAGATCGCGGTGCCCGAACGAGGACGGGGAAGCGCGGTCGAAGACAAGCGACAAAAACGGAATCAATAAACAAACTTTTGGCGGCTACAAGGAATAGTCATTGCACAATTCATTCAAATCCGGTGCTTACTCGGTGCAAATATAATAACTATATCACAATTCAACGAAGTTTTCACCCGACTTTTTACACCTCAGTGGACAAAAACGCAGCTTGCCACCCGCAAGATGCTAAAAATATGCGCTTTTCCCGCAGCACCCATTATCAAATAAACGTATATCCATCCATTCTGCCCCATATTCTTCCTTTCTCATCCCTTTCTTCCCGAAGAAAACAACAAAAAGCATATCAAAATCGCAAGTTGTAGTCAGAAAAACACATTTCGTCGCGAACTGTCGCAGCATTTCGTCGCATTTATTCACACGTGCCTCATTTCTCACCCCATTCCTTCGACCGGGCTGACTTAAAGACACTTTTCCGCGGCTTTTGCTCCGCCGATGTCCGCCCGTTCACCCCGTTTTCGCCGCCCGCGGCGGCTGCGACGGGCGCCCACTCCGCAGCTTTTCGGCATTTTCTCTCCGTTCTTTCCCGAAAGCCTCGTGTTTTCGGAGATTTGTTCCCCATTTTCGCAGCTACCTCCGCACGACAACAAATTGAGCTCGTCCTCAATCTCCCAAAACCAACGAGTCGTGCACCCCGAAGCAGGCACGACTCGCAGCAAAACGCCAACAACGCAGACCGCCGCAGCCGAACGAGAAGTTCGACTGCGGCGGCAAAGCGAAAGCACCGAGCTCGCCTCAACCCAAGAAGACGGAGAGGACGAGTTGCGCCAAGAGGATGCGCATGAACATGGCCAGGGGATAGACCGTGGAATAGCCCACAGCCGGGGCGTTGTTGCCCGCGGTGGCATTGGCAAATGCGAGGGCGGGAGGGTCGGTGTTGGAGCCGGCAATGAGTCCCATGAGGGTGAAGTAGTTGAGCTTCATCTTCAGTCGCGCAAAGACGCCGACCAGGAGGATGGGCACGGTGGTGATGAGGAAGCCCATCCAGACGTAGTGCACTCCGTCGCCCTGGGTGATGGTGTTCCAGAACGAGGCGCCGGCCTGAATACCCACACTGCTGAGGAAGAGCACGAGTCCGACTTCGCGCAGGAGGAGGTTGGCCGAGGTGGAAACGTAGGTGTTGATCTTATAGCGGTAGCCCACGGCGCCGATGAGGATGGCAACGACGAGCGGTCCGCCGGCCAGGCCGAGTTTGACGGGCACGGTGATGCCGGGAATGGGGATGGGGATCTGCCCCACGATGATACCGATGAGAATGCCGAAGAAGATGGCGCCCACGTTGGGGTGGTCGAGGTGTTTGACCTGTGCGCCGACCACATCTTTGAAGCGCTCGATGTTTTTCTCCGTGCCGGTGACCAAAATACGGTCGCCGACCTGCAAACGGAGGTCGCGTGCGGCGAAGAGGTCCATGCCGTGGCGGGTGACGCGGGTGACGTTGACGTTGTAGAGCGAGGAGACGTGGAGCTGCGCGAAGCTTTTGCCGTTGATTTCGGGTCGCGTCACGACAAGTCGGCGGCTGACGTACTGTTCGCTCTCGATTTTCTCCTCGTGTCCCACTTCGATGAGCTCACCGAGGAGTTCGCTGATGCGTTCGGCGTCCTTTTCGGCGCAAACGAGGTGGATCTGCATGTTTTGCTCGAGCACGGTTTCGCGTCCCGGGATGAGGAGCGTGCCGTCGGGGAGGATGCAGCGCGAAATGACGAATTGGACGTTGAGGAACTGGTGGAGCGCTTCGAGGGTGCGGCCTTCGGCGGCGCTTTTGGTGACGCGAATCACCAGGTGTTTGGGCGCCGACGCGGGATCGTTCTCTTCGGCCGCTTCCAAAGCCTTGCGTTCCTCTTCAAGCGAGGTGCGGGTGAGGAAGCGCACAGCGATGGTGGCCAGGATGATGCCCACCACGCCGAGGGGATAGGCGCAGGCGTAGCCGTTGGCGATGACAGGCACGTCTTTCACGCCCGTCATCAGGTCGGGCAGCACGTTGTTGGCCGCACCGAGACCGGGGGTGTTTGTCACCGCTCCGTAGAGCACGCCCACCATCATGGGGAGATTGTTGGGCGAGTGGGGGTCGCCGAAGATGCCGAGGGCGGTGGCGAGGAAGTAGAGGCCGATCATCACGGCCACATTGAGGAGCACGAGGCTGAGGGTGAGCATGTTCATGCCCAGACCGCCCGATTTGAAGGTTTGGAAGAAGCTGGGACCCACCTGCAATCCGATGCAGTAGACGAAAAGAATGAGGCCGAGCTCCTTGACCATGTCGATCACGTGCTTTTGTCCGGCGACGGCGGCGACAGGGTCTGCATAAAGATAATGTGTGCAGATGTGTCCGACGAGAATACCGACGAAGAGTACCCACGTCACGCCGAAGGCGATACCGTTTTTACCGCCGATGCGCCAACGTCCCAGGCGGACGCCGAGACTGATGACCAGGGCATACAGAATAACCAAGTGAGCTAAGCTCTCGGGGTTCTGCATGAGTTTAATGAACCATTCCATGGATTGAATTGAATTTGACTGACTGTATAATTATTTCCGGCTGCAAAATTAAAACTTATTCGATGTTTTCCCAAGTCTTCTCGGGGCGAAAAGCGCAAAAGCGGGGAGGTTTTCGCATTCGGGCGGGGAAAATTCACAATGAAAAGATAAAAACCGTTGGAAATCGGGCTTTTTTTAGGCCGTTCCGCTTGGTCGGCGGATGGTATATGCCTACCTTTGTGGGAAGACATCACTATATTGTAATTCAAGATCCCATGGGCTTCGACGACATCGACATATCCGAAAACGAACTCTTGCGCCGCTATCCTCAAGTGCTCGAGGCCTTACTGCTCGACCACACGACGCATCGTCCCATCTTTTGGGCCACCGACCACTATGCCCACCTGGGTGTCGGCTATCAATGGCACGATTCGATCACGCCCGAGCGCATCACGGGCGAACACGGGCGCGTGATTCAGCCGCGGGTGCTCAAGTCGCGCGAACAACAGCTCGACCGCACCAAACAAATGGCCGAAGTCTTCACCCCGGCCTGGGTTTGCAATGCGCAAAACAACCTTGTCGACGAAGCCTGGTTCGGACGTCCCGACGTGTTCAACCGCAGCGACGAGCGCACCCACAGCTGGGAAACGATGAGCGAGCGCATCATTTTCCCGAAAGGCAAGACGTGGCAAGACTATGTTCGCGCCACCCGCCTGGAAATCACCTGCGGCGAAGGCCCTTATCTGGTGAGTCGCTACGATTCGGTGACGGGCGAATTCATTCCCCTCGGGCAACGCATCGGTTTGCTCGATCGCAAGCTCCGCGTCGTGGCCGAAAACACCCTCTCCTCCCCCACCGACCGAAGTCCGGCCCAACAAGCCACGGAATACAAGGCGTGGCGCACCTGGGCATTGGAGGCCTATCGGCACACATTGGGCTACGAGTGGCAAGGCGACAGCCTTTTGCTGGCGCGGGAGTCGCTGCTCGAGACGTTCATCGAGCACCAGCATCACTTTTTCCCCGATGTGGCGCTCCATGCCCAGACGCTGCTTTCCGTCGCCTACGTGATTGCGTGGAATGTGTGGCAAATGGACGGACTGAAAGGCGTGGTGCCGGGTTCGTGCCACGCCACCACGCACAGCGAACTCGATCTTTTCGCCCCCGATCCCACGGCCACCACAGCTCCCTGTCCGGGTTGTGCGAGCGGCAACCCCCATTTGCACAACGGCACCTACTGCCTGCTGCGCGATTGGGGCAAGCGCGATCCGATCACGCACAAGAACCATCGCAAAATCCGCTTCGTCGATCTCCTCCGCCCCTCTCTCTCCTGATCGCCCTCCCATTTTTCGGTGCCTCGCCCCCACTTCTCGTCCCTCGCGGCGAGCTATCTGCCTACGTTTCTGATATTTGCGTCT